>QWCO01000376.1_pt1 | contig 47764 bp, 26 predicted proteins | sample 1972611 | NCBI WGS metagenome assembly QWCO01 (sample SAMN09866706, study PRJNA288562) | Human oral metagenome isolate term1_saliva, whole genome shotgun sequencing... | reverse complement strand
GTTGGCTTTGAAGGTAGCAGTATATTGTTCAACATCTTGCGTTGTAGTTCTGCCTTCATTAGGAATAGTCAGCCAATCAGGCTTCTCACTCATAGAGAAAGTACCATCTCCATCAGCGTCATAGCTAACTACCTTCCATTTAACAGGGCGATGCTGCTTATCATCGTCTACGTATGATGTAATCTGATATGATGTAGTTGCACCTTCAGTGTTTGCTGCTTCAGTTGGATTAGGAGTAGCTTCGAAGGTGTATTTGAGGTTATTAGCAGACTGTGACAACGCGTATGTCTTTGTTGTACCAGCCTTCCAAGTACCAGTGAATGGTGCTACGATAGCTGGAGAAGCCTGATTGTCGAAGTAAACCTTAACCTTGACATCCGATGACAACGTTTGTGGAATCATGTAGAATGTGAAGTTATCATTATCCTTACCAACGATAGTCTCGTTGACATGACCTGATGTGTTTACGCTGATACCACCGAGTGTGAAGGTTGCAGGAGTGCTAACATCAGACCATGCACTGTTGAAAGATGCACCAGAAGTAGCCTGTATTGATGAAGGCAAAGTGAACTTACCCTTGCTCTTTGCACCAACAATCTCAATCTTTGTAATCTTATGAGTACCTGACAAGCGGTCGCCAATCTTGAAGCGGATAGCGGTCATTGCGTGCTGGAACTGCAAAGGAACAGCAGGTGCTGTACCCAATGTGTTATAATGAATAGGTGTTGTACCAGTACAAGCTGTCATCAAGTCCTTCTGATCCTGTACACCTGGTTCAACCTCAATGTTTACGTATGGAGTTGATGTGTTAGATGCTGGAGATAATGTTAGCTTACTGTATGATGTTGTTACCTGTGGATAAACAGCATAGAAGCGTGCGTATGGCTCACTCCATGACCAAAGTTGAGTCGTTGCGAGTGTACCATTAGCATTTACCTCAGCATTGTAGAACCAAGGAGTGGTGCTGATGCCTGTTGCAGAACTACCACGATAAGCAATGGCAGAGAACTTGCCAAGTGTAGCGGTTGTGGTAATCTTAGCACGTGTAGCCACTGCATTATCGTTTGTAAAGTCGTCATCAATACCAGCGACCGTACTCTCTATAAGGCAATACTCACTGTTTCCTGGAATTTCAATCTTGCGTGTTGCAAGGTCTTCAGGTGTCAATCCCTGTGTCTGTAGCTGCTCTGCATAACCAGCACGAGTCATTGCAAAGTTAGGGTTAGCCTTTGCTGCCTGCTGCGCTTGCTTGTCGGCAGTAGTTACCTGAAATCTTACGGCAGTGCCATCCTGCCCAACATTTGTAGAATCAAGTTCATTGTCTGAGCAGGCAGTCAGTCCCAAGATAGTCAGTCCACTAAGACATGCAAATGTGAGTGCTGCTGTTGATTTGCGTCCAGCATTGCACTTGCGAATATTATTTAACTTCATGAGTTGGTAATTTGTTTTGTTTTTTACATTTAAATAGACTACATCTCCTAATTAATTCTCTGGTATGAGTTTTGTATCATCATCGTCCACATCAGGGTCAACTACCGTTGGAGTTGTTTTAACAGGAGGACTACCAGCCAAGATTGGGCAATCCCCAGCCAAGGCAAACATCACAATCTGTGGCTCAACATAAACCTTTTTTTCTTCGTTCAGTTTCATTTTCTTATAATTACATTTTCGTTTAAAATATCGTTTTATCAGGTTACTTTATGTCGTTTATAGTGGCTTTTACTTATAAACGCATACTAAAGATATGACTTAATATGTTAATAATACGGTATCATTATCCTAAAATCGGGTGCAAAGTTAACAAAAGTCACATAAATAAACAAATTTTGCTTAAACACATTAAAAGCTCATTCATCTCCGTAACTAATTGATGACCAACACCTTTATTCTATATAAGTCCACTTTCTAAGAAGCATTTATTTAACTATTTTTATACATCGACAAGCTATTAAATGAGCCTCTCAACCCTTCAAGACTATCAACCAAGAGAGGATAAAACGTAGGGGACAGGGTAAAAGAAGACAGAATAACAGAGGAACGGGAACAGGTAACAGGGGAGGAGACAGGGTAACAGAGGAACAGAGGGGGTGTCAAGGGGGCGGGACAGGGTAAATGGAGACAGAATAACAGAGGAACAAAGATAAAGGAACAAAGATATAGTAACAAAGATAAAGTAACAAGATAAAATAAAACTTAACTACGAATTACTCGAATTACCAGATTTGCTAGTCATGCTAGTCATGCTAACCCCGCTAGTCATGCTAGCCCTGCCAGTCCCGCCAGTCCTGCTAGCCCCGCCAGAACAACCACCCACCCCATCTAAGCACTGTTAATACTAATTATTCGTTGTCTAAATAGGTCTGTCTATACGAAAAAAACGACCGTTAACGTTGACAGTTTGGAAAATAATCTATACCTTTGCACTCGCAAGATTGTAATAATTACAGGATATAAACATCCCATCTATAGAGCTGAGAATCAGCAGATATTAGTCTACACGCTCGTGATAAGCGAAACAAGAAATAACATTTATAATACAAAAACATTATGAAAAAGAAATTTATTTGCACTGTTTGTGGTTATATCTACGAAGGAACAGAGGCACCAGCAGAGTGTCCAGTATGTCATGCTAAGGCAGAGAAGTTCAAGGAGTTCAACCCAGAGGCATTGAAGGGTACAAAGACTGAGCAGAACCTTAAGACCGCTTTCGCTGGTGAGAGCCAGGCTCACACTAAGTATCTCTACTATGCTTCAAAGGCAAAGAAGGACGGTTTTGAGCAGATCGCAGGTTTCTTCGAGGAGACAGCACGCAACGAAAAGGAGCATGCTAAGATTTGGTTCAAGTTCCTCCACGGTGGTGATATCCCTACAACAACCGTAAACCTCGCTGACGCAGCAGCTGGTGAGAACTATGAGTGGACCGATATGTACGAGCAGATGGCTAAGGATGCTATGGAAGAAGGCTTCCCAGAGTTGGCAGTTAAGTTCCGCGGTGTTGGTAAGGTTGAGAAGCACCACGAGGAGCGTTACCGCAAGCTGTTGAAGAACATCGATGACAAAGTCGTATTCTCACGTGACGGCGACTGCATCTGGCAGTGTCGTAACTGCGGTCACATCGTTGTTGGCAAGAAGGCTCCAGCTGTTTGCCCTGTATGTAACCACCCACAGAGCTTCTTCCAGATTGAGGAGACAAACTACTAATACAACGCAAGCATAATTCCAAAATGCGTTTACCATATCATGCCAAGGTCCATAAGGGTCTTGGCATTTTGTTTATCCCCTCTCCCCCCACGTCTCTCGTATTTCTCTAATTATATCGTTTAACTCTACTATTCTTTATTTCTTCAACCCATGAGGATATCATGAACCTTCCTTACCCATCGATACGATAGCTCTATTACCCAAGAGACCTTGTCTCCTCCTCGTCACTTCTTAGCGACTAAGGTAAATGACTAAGAATAAATCCTTATGTATCTTTGATTTCTACTATTAGGTTTATCCGGTATCGTCATTTCGAGAAAGCCACCCTCTATCAAGGGGTCAACATATCGACTTTTAGCGTTACTACGGTGCTTTAGCCCTAAATGCCTCATAATCTCCGTGAGTGTTCGTTCTTGTGTACAAAAGGCTAACACTTCGTTCATCGTCTCGGTTGACTTAGTCGCTGACTTAGTCACTTTTTCTCCATCAGTGACTAAGTTAAGTGACTTCTCTTTTTGTCCCTTTCCTTTAGTCTGTAGGTTGTTCTCATACTACTAATTTTTAGTTTTCAAACTGATAGATAATTTCTTCTCTATAAATACTAATTTATTTTGTTTTTAGTTTGCTGTCACTTTTAACATTTCACGCAATAACCTTCTCATCAGTATGTTACATACACAAAGGTCATGACAGGAGTGACAGCAAATCTAAAACTACGTTTTTAGAGGGAGTAGGGAAAGAGAAAGAAAAGAGCACTAAATCTTTGAAGAGGCCATAAGAATACTTGAATATGAGAAAAAGTATTCTCTTGAAGAAATAAGTCTCTCAATTCTTTGTAGTATATAGCAATATGACAACCACTGGCTGTCATATTGACGCTTTTACTCCAAAGTTCACATTGCCTGGTCGAACTACATGTTTTTGATGCATGTTGTTTAATGCAGCATCTATCTCAGCCCTTGTCATTGATATCTTTAATTACACTCTTAATAAAATCCTGCTCTGTTTTTGTAAAACCATACCTCTTAAAGAGCATTTTGTCAGTCCATTTTTTTGAAAGATCTAATACTGGTACATACCTATATACACGATTAGTCAGGTTATGCCCATTCTTGGCTAACAGCATCATAAATCTAAAGAAACTTGTATGCATATAGTCAATAAGATTTTGTGCTTCTTCCTTTGACTTTACTGTCTTAACCACAAAAAGTCCATTAGTACATACTGATTTGGGCTCAGATAGTACAGGTGCACTTATTATAGTATGAGGTAATGTATCCTCACCAGGGCTTGCTTTAGCGACCAATACTTTCCACTTATTACTTAGTGGTCTATACTCTTTACCTACTTGACTCCACTTAACATAGCCGATTTCTTTCCTTACGCAATAAAGAGGTGTAGTGTAGGCTCCTGTCTCCTTGGTTCTATAGTTCTTAAAACCATCACCAAAGCCAAAAGGATCTCTGCCTGATACATAATCTTCAAAGAACTCATCCTCTTTCTCTTTGACCTTCTTTAAGATGCTGAGTCCTTTTGTATATCTAATAAGGATGTCTTCGCCTTCTGTTTTAAGCGTTCTCTTTGATAGATATGACTTGCCATTGATATGACTAATGAAATCGCATTCACCCTTATGTCGAGCATCCCACAGGAAAGAGCATACACCTCCTCGGAGATTAATACCCTCTATATGGCAATCTTTTGGATCTGGGTAATCAGAGAAAATACTAATCCTCTCATCATCAAGCATATCTTGCCTGAATTCTTTGAGCCCCTTTCCTTTTCCTCCTGAATACCACACAGCCTTCATGTACATAGAGATATATTGTGGCTTATACTCTTTAGCTACTTGTACATACTTATGATATAATGCACTTGCTGAGTCACCTCGCCCACCACCATCATTAGTATTAAATGGAGGGCCACCAATGATATAAGTTGGATTAATCGTTTTGATTTTATCTTTTAGGCCGACATTATCTACAATGAAATCGGCTGAGAAATAGCCTTCTATGACATTTTCAACAGGCATCTCCAGCAGCTCATATATCTTTCTTGTCAGCTCATACGTGATATGAGAGGTCGGTATTGAATAAATCTTATTTTTTATCTTTGAGATATTGGAGTATGCTTCTAATAAAGAAATAGCTATCTCACCTTGTTTCGAGGCAATATCCAAAAATATTGTACTCCCATCTATCTTATCTTGTGGGAGGTAAGATACTAATTCATTGGCTATATACTCTGGGGTAACAACCTCTGAGTCTGATATTCTTGTAAATTTCTTTATGGCGACTTTTGCTCTTTCAAGAGGCTGTAAGTCAGCATCCTGCATAAGAGAATTAATGTTTTGTATCTTGAAATCCAACTTGCTTAGCACAAAAGGATTGCACTTTTTCTGTATAAGCCTTAGTATTTTTACTTTCAATCCGAGGTTTCTTGAAATTCTCTTATTATCTTCATCTTGTTTGATACTGTCAATAACTTGCTCTAATGAAATAATCTTTGACTTTGTCAAAAAAGCATAGAAGAGTACTTTTGAGTAATAAGCAGAAAGCTTTTTCTCAAGACTTTTTAGTTCATCTTGATCGATTGGCTCTTTTTGTTCATCTCCTTTCTCCTTATTATCGTCTTTGTTTTCACCTTCATTATCTATATCTTCATCGGGAGCAGGAATATCTAAGTCATCCTCATCTCCACCCTCAACAGGCTTAAACTCTAAGCCCTTATTAGCGTCTATCTCGGTCATTTGCTCTATCTCTTCTCTCAGAATAGGGTCGTCAAGTAGAGTAGTATCAAATGGTATGTCTATAGCCTCATCAAGAACACTCCTCGACTTAGAGTACTCTCTTACGGCATCTAATATGTTTGCTGGCGTTACTTCAACAATCTTGTTGTTGTTAAGTGTTATGATAGGTGATATCTCAAGCTCTTCACGTATTCGTTGTTCAAGTTTCAAGTTGCCGTTCTTCTCGGTATTAACATTGTAGAATTGGGATTTCAATTCTTGCAATCTAAACATCCGATTAGGCTCAAAGTCAACTAATAGCGTCTGAGGTTTCATATTATACCTAACCTCATTTTCGCCATCTGTATAGGTCTTAATATATTGGTTCTGAATCCTGAATATTGCTTGATCATACTCTTGAGGAGATACCGTATCTTTAAGATAAAGCATCGTATCCCATTGTTCAACAGTACTACCAGTAAGCATCTTATTTACCGTTAAAGTTATTGTCTTCTTTCCCTCTTCCTCACACTTCTTTATCTTGTCGATTACTTCTTTTGTGTTTACATACTCATCCTCAACACCAGCAATATTGATAATCTCATATTTATTGAGATTAACAAATCTCTTCTTGTTATTCTTTATGAGAGCAGCCATTGCATCACAAGAGGCTCTAAAAGGTAATACACATACGATGTGCCTACACATTTGCCCTGCTTTTATCTTGTCATAATTCAAGAAACCAAGCAGATTAGCCTCTTGCTTTGAGCCATCTATGATTTGTAAGAGGTCAAGTATCTCTTTCATGTGTACAAACTCTTTATATGTCCCGGCTCTGTCTTTAGTAATCGACCGTGGCCTAAACAGCTCAGAAAAGGCATAAGTAACACCATCCTGTCTAAGCTGTTCCAAGACTTTTCGTGATGACTCGTTAGGGTTGAAAGCAAATCGTATCATTTGGGGAAAACCATAATAAGGGTTATCCCACTCTTTAACACCATCTTGACTGAGATGGTCTGCATCCCATTGTCGTTGCTCCTTTACAATATCGGTAAACTGACAAAACGCAATTATGTCTTCTTTCTGAAACTCCTCATCGTTCATTAATATTCGATATGGAGTACCAGAAAGATGGAGTTGGATTTTATAATTGAGGCCTTTTATGTCTTCATCGAACCTATCTGATGTTTCACATGCTTCCATTTCGTGTGACATTTGCCTTTTCGACAGTCTGCTGTTTCTTAGTATTCGACCATATTCCTCGCCTCTTGCCCCATAATGTGTCTCGTCAACAATGAGTAAATCAATATCATTATTAAAGACATCTTTGTGCTTTTCCTTTATTTCCTCTCCTTGTAAGTCTTGCAGGGTCAAGAAAAGCACTACTTTCTCTTTCTTAGAGAGAGCGTTTGTGATGGCCTTTGAATCAGCTGCTAATGAGGCCGAGTCCATAAAGTTGTATCCCTTAAAATTGGCTGGCTTCTCTACTGTCTTTTGCCATTCTATTTTCACATCAGCTTTTGCTGATACTACTACCACAAACTGTGCGTTCATTTCTACAGCACAACTCATAGCGGTAAAAGACTTACCAAACCTCATCACAGCATACATCAACAGGTTTGACCTATGCTTGTTATCAACGGCCTCCTTGAAGTTGTTGACTGCTGTTGCTTGATTAGGTCTTAACGCCCAAGGTGTAGTCTCTCGCTCAAACTTATATACCACAGGTAAGAGGTCAGGAGAGTATAGCTTGTACTTTCCATCATTCTCCCTTGCACTACGGCAGATATCAGCTATAGCCTCATCCACATCATTAGGAGTAGCCGCCTCGAAGAATTCCCTTGAATAGTACTCATCTGCAAAAACATCCTCTTTGAGTCGCTTTAAGTTCTTATCGTGCTCTAAGAAATAATGTACTGCGTAATCTCTAAAAATATTACCATTGTCTACCTTGGCAATATGCTCATAGACGGGCTCTAAGTCTTTATAATGCACCCTCCATTCATTTAGACGGACATTAACGGGCCTATAGGTGTCCCCAACTTTCAAGTAGTTAGGGATTGTACCTGTCGTGAATGCATATATATGGGGGTCTACTCGACCTACAATTAGACTATCCAGCAAAGTAGTATCAAGGTTAACATTCATAGTTAAAAGAGCCTTAGTTGTGTTTCTGCTTTCGCTGATAGTCTCCCATTAGCTAATATGAGCTGATAGGAAGAGGTAGATGGTTTACGCTTGTCCTCAGGGCAGATCTTAATAAAATCAGCCCAATCCCATGTCTGAACAAGCTTTCTTGTTGCAGCCATCTCATCATTAGAGAAATCGTAACAATGTATCTCAACCTTTGTCTTATCAGCCAGTAAGCCAGCCACCTGAGGCAAGTACTCATTAAGAGTTTTGTAATCTTCAGCTTTTATCTTAATAGACTCTCCTGCCACAACTAAATCTTTTATGCTGTTAAAGAAGGCTACTTGTTCCGTCGTTTCATCGTCAAGAGCCATCTTTATCTTATATGCAACATTCTTCATAATCTGTGTTGGCACAGCCTCACCTATACATCTTCGGATATTCAACTCATTGGTTTTGAGATATTCATCTACGTTGTCTAATGTTACTGTATCATCGTAGTTAGTCCAATGAAAACTATCTGGGATGGTCATAACTCTCATCAGTTCTCTAATACTCAACACTCTGTTGTCGGTAGGATGTATTGTGTCTTGACTTGAGAGTATATCATTTCTTGTGTGTATACAAGAGCATACCTTATCCCAAACTAACCTACGATACTTATTGCCCATATATGCACCCTTATTGACTACCTTATTTCCATGCTCATCATAATAGCCTGGCTGATACTCTATTGGCTGATCGAATGAGCTCTGACCCTCCTTAGTATGTCTAATCCAGTCTAACTGCTCCTTAGGGAAAGGTCTTGCAAAATGAAGATAGTCAGTTGCATCTTTCTGCCCAGCGTCCAATGATGCTAAGTCTCCTATAGCCTCTCTCAACTTGATTTCCTTGTGTCTTGATGGGAAGAGAGTGAGTGGTGAGAGATGAGCATACTCCTTACTTGTACCGATAACTATTGTTCTCGGTCTACTTGATGGTACACCATAATCCTTGAAATTGATTACTCTATAGAAAATATTATATCTATCAGCAAGATTGCTATAAATGCTATCCTTGATTGGCTTATCTGTCCCGTCTGTATCAGTACATATAGTTTTCATAAAGGCACGCACATTCTCAAAGATAAAGATCTTGGGCTGAATCTGAGAAATCAACCTGATAGCTTGTACTACCAAAGAGTTTCTTACTTGCTCGTCTTTGGTCTTCTTATAGTTTGCTGTTGACATTCCTTGACAAGGAGGAGTAGCAAATACCACGTCTACTTGACTTAATCCCTCTTTTGCCTTCCACTTGTCTATCTCATCAAAGAGCTTTTTATGAGTCTCTTCTGTCGTGATGTCGCCACCTATATAGCCTGACTCATATTTACACTTATGATTGGCTTTCTGTACGCTTAGCCTGACATCTAACAACTCGTTAGTTGCAATACATTCAAATCCATTTAACTTAAAGCCATAACAACCTACACCAGCACTACTGAAGAGCGTTATATATGTTCTTTTCTTGTTACTCATTACCTTTTCTATTGTTTTCCTATCTTATCAATCAGTAAGCTGTATGCTTGATTGTATGATGTCTGTTAACTTTCTATTTAATTCCGTTGCTGAGTTTAGCGCCTCAACAAGTTTGTTGTACTCCTCTCTTGGCACAACATCTGACGACTCTCCAAATAACTTATCTAAAGTAGGAAAGACTGATGCTGGGATAGATGTAGAACCTTTTTCCCAGTTTTGTACGGTCCTAAAATGCACCCCTAACTCTCCAGCTAAGGCTGTTTGAGATAGTTTGACCTTAGTCCTTGCTTCTTTCAAAGTATCTTTATTCCATTGCATAACACACAATTATTTGTGCAAATATAAGGAAAAAGACACAAATAACAGAACTTTTACACAATCATTTGAGTAGAAATGGCTCACTATCTACTACCTCCTCGTCCCCCACCCAGCCCCTCTCCATTCGGAGAGGGGCTGGGGGTGTGGCTTTCTGTTGGGTGATGGATGATGGGTGTTAGGTGTTGATAGGAACATGAATAATCATTACATCGTATCAAGCTAAACACCCTCCAAGCAGATGTATAGCATTCCCCGTAACCGGTCTTATAACCTCCAACAAATCAGGATGTTACGAACAGCATTTGAGAACATGCCCTTCTTGCTCGTTGAACATGCCCTTCTTGGGTCAAGAAAAGCATGTTCTTGAACGCAGAAGGGCATGTTCTTGTTGCATACTCGGCCTGTTCTCGAATGTAGAAGGGAATAGTTTGTGAAATATCTTGACATTTCCTGTTTGCATGGTTAGTATTCTTTCTCTCACAGAGGACCTTTCCTTCTCTCACAGAAGAACACAGATGAACAGAACACACAAAGGCCCACAGAGACATTAAGTCAACCGATTTCACAGAACCTTATAGCCACCTTTAGCTAATCATCAACACCTAACACCCATCATCCAACACCCACCTTTAGCTATAACGTTCTGTGATATCTGTATGCCGGAGGCGTTCTGTGGAATCGAAACGTGCGCCAAAAAGTTCCGTTAAATCTGTGTGCTCTGTGAGAGAAAAAACTACCCACGACTCCTAATGGCAGGCCAGTAGGGGTAACCTCACATATTAACTACCAGTTGGCCCCTCCCCCGTCCCCTCCCCAAAAGGGAGGGGCGTAATCACCGAGATACCCCTATGGCTAATCATCAACACCTAACAACCATCACTTAACCCCCATCTTTAGCAGTAACGCTCTGTGTTCTCTGTATGCCGGAGGCGTTCTGTGGACTCGAAACAGTGCGCAAAAATGCTCAGTGAACTCTGTGCGCTCTGTGAGAGATAAAACTCCCCAGCGAGTCTCGCAATTGTTCTTTTTCTCACAGAGAACACAGATAAACAGAACACACAGCATTCCACAGAGACATTAAGTCAACCGATTTCACAGAACCTTACAGCTAATCTTAGTTGAAAGGTTCTGTGATATCTGTATGCCGAAGGCCTTCTGTGGGATCGAAACGTTGGTGGAAACACTCTGTTAAATCTGTGAGCTCTGTGAGAGAAAACCCTCCCCACTGTGAGAGAAAAAACTCCCCAAGAACCGTATTAGCAGGCCAGTAGGGGTAACCTCACATACCACTGAGGGTGAGGCTGATATGACTCAATCAACAACCACCTTCTTCCCATCAACAATATACACACCATGGTGCTGGAGAGAGTGGGGACTGAGACGCTGACCATGGAGGTTATAGATGGTATGGGGAGCGGTGGAGAGGACAGGAGCGAGGCGGATGGCATCGTCTGTCTCGTGGTAGTCAGTGGGCTCGATGAACCATTGGGAGGCATCAGAGATGGTAGTCCATGCGACGATGTTACCGTTGTTATCGGCATGGATGGCTGGGTAAGCCGCTTGGGCAGGGTCCATGCTCTGTAGATAACTGCGTCCGTCTATCGTCGACACAATGGTGTATCGGCCCGCATCAGCCTTATTATCAGTTACTAACAGCGGTGTGTTCGTTCGTAGCGTAGCCTTAGCGAACACCTTGTGTTTCGCATTCTTTATCGTCCAATACCCCTCGGTAGTCTCAATGAACTGGAAGAGTACGGACGGATCGGTCAGTGGTGTACTAACAGAACCCTGCTTGAGTTGCGTGCCATCCGTCGTTAGTACCACATTACGCTTTAGGTTGTTTGTCAGTCGATACCACCTCCCACGCTCAATCTTCACACGTGTCACACCGCTAAGGAGCTGCTTTTGTGCTGCAGCCATCGCCTCTTGTGCATGAAAGTATGCCGTCTCCTCGCCACCTGTCGCAGCCGTAGCGAGGGCCGCACCGACCCCATCGAGCGAAGCCTCAACCCCTGTCAATCCCGAAGCCACAGGCATACCGACATATTTCCCATTAGCCTGTCGATAAGTGTGAACACGTGAGCGGAGCATTTCGGCAGCCTGTTGGATATAAGGACCACGGTCGACAGTGTGGTCGATGACATATCGTCTGTTCGTCAAGTCCTCCAAAGGAATCTGTTTGAAGATGATGTTATATCCCCCGATACCGCCTGTTGCCTCTTCCTCATAGACGTATCCTATCTTATCATTCGACAACAGTTCCATCCCCGTATAGCATGATCCAATCTGGCTCACCTGCTTTCCTTTGTACCAATCAGCCGCTAAGGCCGTCGCTGTTGCGTAACTCTCGTAGTTAGCAAGTTCCTTGAAATACACGCCCACACGCTCTCGTGCCGTAGAATGGGTGATACTCTGTAAGGCTACAAAGAGTTTCCTGCCATCCGACACACGCCGTGCTGGGACGATGAGTATCTCGCCATTGACCGCATTGACCGCATTATTCATTGCTTCAGCATTCGTTTGGAACTCCCATCGGCCCTCTCCTTTGGCGATGTCGGTATAGGTGAAGAGACTATACCCACGTGAGCTTGAACCACGATTGCGTACACTGACCAGCACACTACCGTCTGGTAACTCCTCTACCTTAGACTCGTCAGCACCCGTACTTGGCAACTGCATCGGTCCACCGAGTAGTTTCCACGTTGCACCGAAGTCGTCAGAAAAGATGACAAAGGTAGCGTTCTGCTTGGTATTATTCGTTGGATAAGCGATATACAAACGGTTATAAGCCCCCTGCTTAACGTATCGGCTCTGCATAATCTTCCCACTTGTCAGGAACAGACCATTCGTCTTACCGCCCAAGCTGTTCTTTGTCAAGTTGTATATCTGGTAGGTCAACGAGTCCTTCGTCCATGTTTCTCCACCGTTACTACTATGCAATCGCACCACATGTTGAGGTTGTTCGTACCGACTATCAAAGAAGCTTGTGTGTCCACCGACGCACATCACGAGTACATTCTGCGGATTGTTCCGATCGACAACGATAGAGGGATCGCCAAAGCTGTAGGTCCAATGCTTCGAACTATGGTCTTGTTGCGCATCACCAGCAGCGATGGTACGATAGTTAGCATCCCATGTTGCGCCATGGTCCGAGCTGGTTTTCATGACGATATCATTATGTCCATTACCCATACCGATGTCCGATCCCGTCCGACGGAGGTCTACCGCCACAAAGAGCTTACCATTGCCATCCTGGCCCAAAGCAGGGATACGATAGCCAAAGGGCGATTTCGTGTTATCAAAGACGATTGCTGTCTGATATTTCTCATTGTCGGCTATCTGCTTCTTCAGCACCTCCCCGACGGCAGGGGCTATCTGTATCGTCAGCTGTTGGATATGGGCTGCGTCCGTCAACACCTGAAACGGAACATTCTGCAAGGCTATGCCGTCCACCGCGAAAGACTTTGCAGCAGTATTCGTGGCCGTCTCCGTCTTCGCTGTCGTCACATCCTTTACCGTCGTCGAGGCTGTCTCTCCCTTGAAAGAGAAGCTATAGCCCGTGATGACATAGCCTTTCTCCACCGAGAGCGTATAGTTCTGACTATTCTTACTTGAGATGATAATCGTCTTTGGCGATGTCGCACTGCTATATCCGATATTGTTTTTTCCATTCGCATTGGCCAAGGTCACGACCGGATCACCAGCGTTAGAAATAAGATAAGTGTTCCATGCTTGTCCCTTTGTCTTCCTGTCTTGTCGATAGAAAGTGGCGTTATCAGGGTCGAGCACACGTGCCTCAAGCACCGTCGCAAAGGCAGGTTCGATGAGAACCGTCGACCCATTGTCCTTTCCACCAGTCCAGAAACAGATCTGACCCGACTGCCCGCTGAGGTTTAAGGCGTACCCATTGGCATCTCGCAATTGCATATAAACAGGGTCGGTGAAGGTCGAAGAGAGGTTGGATGATGCTGAGAACCACCACTTAGCACACTTCGTATTCCCCTCCAACGGCTCCATCGTCGCCTCAGCCGTATTCGTTGCAGGGGCCACAGCGACAAGTGCTTTCGTCGTACCGAAGGCTTTGTTGTATAGTGTGTAGCCTTCCTGCTCATTACCAACGAAGCACCAAAGCTGATTGTCAGGTTGTTGCGGCATCGTACGGTCCACATTCCCCGCCGTTGCAGCCACCTCACTAATACTCCCATCAGCCGCAGCAACGGCCAAGGTAGTGTTCTTGAACTTCAATGTGTACCATCGTGTGCCCTCCGCAAAATCACCTCCTACAATGGTTGTGGGCACAAAGGGATGAAGTGACGTCGCTCCTGCCGCCTGCACACTCATCCCATTAGTCATCATACGCTCCCCTGTCACCATCTGAGTCTGCCGATAGTTTGCGTGTAGCAGTAGCCCATTCGCCATCTTACGCTCCCCCTTCATCATCTGAGTCTGCCGATAGTCTGCGTAGATCCGTTGGTTATTAGTCCTCATGCGCTCCCCTGTCACGATCCGAACCCATGCTCTATCCCTCCTCTTTTGGGCATCAAGCAGAGAAGACCATACATCGCCCTTTCTGCTCAACAAGGCTAAGTGAGACTTAAAACTACTGACCGCAGTGGGCATCCCCACCCCATCAGACATCCGAGAAGAACACGTGTTCGAGGCCCAAGAAGTTGTAGTAAGGCCACAAAGGACGATTGCTATAAAATGTTTATACATCTACTATTTAGTTTGTTTTTAGTTTGCTGTCACATTTAACATTTCCTGTAGTATCCTATTTCACAGTCTGTTACGAGCGAGAAAAGATGACAGAAGTGACAGGAAAATCGAAAGTTATATTTTAGAAGATTGTTTCTACGTAGGATGAAGGGCCTATTAAAACACCTCATCTAAGAACTCCTCCATCCTTCCCTCCTTAGCCGCTGGCAAACTATCGGCCTGCCTCAAGTGATGATCAGACGCTGAGATATGGATTGTCTCATCAAATCCAAGGATGTAGCGCAGGGCGATACGGTAGATACACTCGGTTGGAGCAAGTCCATACACTTGGTGTTTGAAGATATGGCGGATACGTTCCTCCGAGTCTGGATAAGCCTGTTTCATACCCTTACTGTTATAGAGTCTCTTCACAATCTCAGTAATGTATTGCCCCGACTTCATATACAAGTCAGCGAACGTCTTACGTGGGTCATCGAAGCAGCCGGGGTTCTCCTCTTCAAGTAAGTCTACCATTCTGCGTACCGTCTCCTTAGGTGTGAAGATCTGATTCGTACGTTGTGCAGGGATGTAATTGAATATATCTTCCTCGTTCGAAGGCTCGAAGTAATTGGCTAAACGCCTCCGCAAGGCCATGAACTCTTTAACGGAATCATTAAAGACCACCTCATCGAAGAAGTGACCCCTACTGTGTTCCTTCTCGCCAGTGTCCTTATTAATATAGTCGCCTCCGTCTCTCAACAATCGAAACTCCTCTTTCGTCACACTCGTTACCTCTAAGAACACCTCCTCTGGAATGTCCTTATCAAAGTTCTGCAAGGTTGTTTCTTCATTACCATAGGCCATCAAGAACGATGGTATCGTACGTGAGAAGCCTCGCAGATGATTACGAACAAGCTCGTTCACATCCCCTTTCTTCTTGTCAATGCGTTGCTGCTCATAGACCTCGGCAACGATTTCCACACTTGCATTCAAGAGTTCTGTCTTCTTCTCTTGTACCTTCTTTTCTAACCTGTCGTCGATAGTCTGCTTCTTTGCCTCATATCTTCTCTGAATATCGCCTTGCTGTTGTGTCGTCTTCCCGACACACTCCTCCTTACACCGCAGGTCTAACTTATTCTTATCAACGGCTGCTTGATAACAGTCTTTACCTATCTGCTCGTTTACAGCCTTTCTTATTCTCAAGGCAGCAACACCCTGGTTACGCTTCGTAAGGGCGTCCTCCTTCGACTCCTCGTGTGTCTTAGCATGGGTCATCACCGTGCCTGTCAGGACTTTAGTATAATTGTCTATCAACTGTTCCTCGGCACTCTTTCCCTTCTTCTCCTTTGCTTCACGATATTTTTGGAGCGTATCATTAATCTGTTGTTCTACGTCTTCATCGTCACCGAATATCTTTTCTCCGAACAGACGCTGCTGTCTTTCAGCTATTTGTTCAGCACTCGGTTGTGCATTACCATCGGCATCCACCTCACGAGACAACTGCTCTACATCGTTCGTGTCAATGCTCTTATTCTTTGCTTCCTTTACGTCTTCAAACTTATTGATGATATTCATCAAGCCTGGAGAACTACTATATATATTAGCGATATTAGCGAAGAGGAAGTTACTCATAAAGCCACTTCTCACCACCTCCTTAGAGCGTATTCGTCGAGGAATGAGCATCACCTGTTCGGCATCCAACTCCTCCATCTCGCCCTGCTCATCCTCGCCTATCACAGGGAAGAAATTCAGCAACTCTCTGATATGCGCCTTTCTCGTGTCTACATCGCCACCTCCCGATGCCGTGTCAACCGATAGTCCGTTGGCCATCTCCTCATAGATTGTCAGCGTGCGGGCTGGGTCGAAGTCAAAGACGTAGGCATTCTCTTTCCTATGATACCGTCCGTCAGTGTCCATATAGAGGTGGGGCGTCTGTGCTCGGAAGGCCGTTTGCATATACTGTGCAGGGCTTTTTATATTACTGAGTATCAACACTGCCGTCCACTCAGGGATAGTTACTCCCGTCGTCAGCTGGCCCACAGAGAGTGTTATCGTCCCTTGTGGGTGCTCCTCAATGGCCTTGCGCACACGTGCCAATGAGCTCTCGTCTTCTATAACCTCGTCTTCATCACTCTTGCCATCACCTGCCGCAACAACTATCTCAATGCTTGCGAACTCTGGATGTCGTTGTGTGTCTCTTAGCTTCTTTGCCAATGTCTTGGCCGCATCAACACGGTTTAATAGCCAGAAGCTATGCCTTATCTCTTTGCGCAAAGCCTCGGTTGAGAAGGGATAACGGGGTTGACGGCTCAGAGCGTCGAGCCATTTATCAACCGACTCATCATGCACAAAGCGTCCATGCTCTACTCGGAAGAACTCGTTAAGGTCGAAGGCAAAGGCCTCCGTGTCGCCATCTATCTCCACACCTTGGCTCACCTTCTCTATGACAATGTCGCTCATTCGATAGGTGTACATATTGAGTCTTGGCAGCTCTATATAGGGGTTATGACCCTTTGACTCGTCCCATTCCACCTTTGCACGGCACTCGTCTGCATAGGTCCAATTGAAGATTGAGCCCGGAGGGAACTTCTCATTCGCCAGTGCCTTGAATGGAGTTCCACTCAAGTGAAGCGTGTGCTTGCGCCGTATCTGGTCGAAGGCTACATCGGTCTTATAGGTGTCTACGCCTTCATGGGCTTCATCTATAACCAGCAAGTCCCACGTTAGTTGGGCCACTTCCTCCAGTTTTCTATGACTGCCACCAAAGTCGATTGAGCCTTTCAGGTCCTGTAGACTGACAAACTCAATACAGTTCTTTGTACCCTTACCATGCTTTATCTGCTCCACATACTGCTGACGAGTAAGACAGGGCTTAGGCTTGCGCTGTAGCAATGCCTGCACCCGACTCACAAAGAGATAATGCTCTTCACCGACAAACTTTAGGTAGTCAGAATACCACGAGTCGGCAATGGCTGGGCGATTCGTCACGACAAGCACGTTACGAAACTGCATCTTCATACAAAGGTCATAGACGGCGAGTGTCTTACCAAAGCGGGGCTTTGCGTTCCAAAGGAACTCCGTCTCAGGACAGTGCTTAAAGCTGTCTATCGTCATGCGCACAGCCTCTCCCTGGCTGTCCTCGCGTAGTTGATATTGCTGTATGGCCTTTCCTTTGACAATACCACGGTTCTCTCGGAACTCATAAAACTTATACTTCGACTCGTCCGTACCAATCTTAAACCACTCGGTCAGCGGCTCTTGCGCATAACCTAACTTGCTTAGATAAGAATGGAAAGCCTTGTCTAAGAACGTCTCGTTCGTCCCTTCATACACAGCATTGCCCTGCCACGCTAATATCCAAGCGATATTAGCCGTGTGACACTGCTGTCTGATTCTATCTTCAACACTGTCTTGTTCGGTATAGCCAATCTTCACCCAACCATCATGGTAAGTAACTCCAGGCGTAGTGTAAGCATATATCTTAGGTAAGACAACGTGGCTGGTCTGTATCTTAGGTGTTCTCATTAGTCCATCTCCTTAACGTGTGTTTCAATAAAGTTGCGCTCCTCCTCCGATAGTCCATACTTATCATATAGCTGCAAGTCTATCGATGAGATAGACTGCGACCAGTCGATGTCAGAAGACATAGTAAAGTCTTGGAGGGGGACATACTTGAACTTAATAGGAGTTATATCTTGCGTTACTTTTAAAACACTAAGTAGTGCTCTGAGAAATTTACTCTTAATGTATGACTGTAAATGAAGAGCTTCACTTTCTGTATCAAAATTACCAATACTTAAAAAGGTCTCGGTATTTGCGAGCATTGGAAAGCCAAGAATGAGAGAAGCCAGACCCTCTCCAAACTCACCTTTACCCGATGCCTTAGTTAAAAGTACCTTGTACTTAGACAAATTGGAGACCTCATTCACATAGTCACGCCTTATATATTTATAGCATCTTTCATTGTTTTTTCTTCCAACGACCATGATATACTCTTTCCCATCCTTAGGCTTATCGTCATGGAAAACGAAAGGTAATAAATCAAAGATATTTGTTGCCATATCGTATGGATGACCTTTTGTAAGACAGGACATAGCCTTTGGATTCTCCTTGTGCATGGTATCTGTCAATCTATACGATGTTCTTGAAATAGCTATATCAGCAAGAGAATGTTCCTTGACAATAGGTAGTATCTTTTTCAATATGCCGTTTAGCTCTTTATAGGGAGTAAATACTTCTATTTCCCCATAATCCTTTCCTGCATCTCTATACGACACTGCTACGCCTCCTCTAAAGTTTATATTAGGAAAGACCTTAGAACTGTCTGGCTCATAAAAGAGTATTTTCAAGTGTTTATCTGTTAACATCTTCTTGTTCCATACAGCGGGAGTTGAACCTGCATCAAATAGGAAACGTGCTGGAGTTACAAGCTCTACTTTATCTGAAATTGAGTATGCTGAATCCATAAATAGATGATAGACTGGTGGCATATAGTTCTTTTGTTCACCTAAAGTCTCATCCTGATATGGTGGATTTCCAACGACGAAATCAAATCTCATAAGCCATTTTCTTTTATGGTATGTTTTATGTTTTTTGGTAATAAAGTCCGTGTAATTGCACTCGAAACTGTCGGGTGTCTCTGTTGCTGATGGCAGCCATCTACGCAGTCGACATTGCTGTCCGTTATGCTGTAAGACATCGTCCTTCTGACAACCTGCGCACGGTGTGATAGTCTCAATGGTCTCGAACAATCCCGCCTCAACCGTCTTCTCGTCATGACAAGAGGCTGGGACAACAGCTTTCAGACCGTCCATCTGCCATACGTTCCATGCTATGATCTCTGCCGCCTTACGGATGATGTCCTTTGCTGGTCGGCATGAGAAGCGTTGCTCGTGATAGTCTACAAAGGTGGCAAGGAGGGCTTCACGTGCCAAGAGGAGGTTGTCGCCTTGCCACTCATAACCGTAGACATGTGCTAAGGCAAGGAGTGCCCACCGTGTCCACTCCTCGTCCGAAGCCTCCTCGTTTACCCTTTTCAACTTCCTATCGAGTAGTCCGACACGCTCGTCAATAGGGATAGGCTCGGCCGTAACAGTGTCGTATCGGGATGTGAGGAAAGGTGCTTCGCCACACGAGATCTCCAACTCCGTAGTCAGAACATAGCGTTGCCACGGCTCCAACCCGTCCTTCAGTCCGTCCTGTGCACGGTTCCATTCGTCGTCGATAGCGTCGTTCATCTTCTTAACGAGCCATGCAGGCGTGAACACCTCAGCCATCTGTCGCGAACGTCGCAGCTGTTCGTCCCTTGTCTTCAAGGCTCTTGGCATGATGATACTACCGTGCTTGCCCGTGATAGCCGACACGGTGATACTATCGTGCCAACCGTAGCCATCGCCCTCAGCGACGTAACTATCCGTAGCCCAAAAGATATTCTTTTGAGTGGAATGGTCGACTAAGAGCACTTCAAGCAGCCCCGGTTCGTCTCGTAGCAATCTATCTTCAAGGATGTCTATAGGTTCTGACATGATGTTATTAAAGATTTGTTTCCTGCGTAAGGTTCTGTGAAATCGGTTGACTTAATGTCTCTGTGGGCCTTTGTGTGTTCTGTTCATCTGTGTTTTTCTGTGAGAAATAGAATGCACCCACTGTAAGAGAAAGGACGCTTGAGAGTTCTTGGGTAGTTCTTTCTCTCACAGAGCTCACAGAGTTAACAGAGCATTTTTGCGCAGGTTTCGAGCCCACAGAGGGCCTTCGGCATACAGAGAACACAGAGACCTCACCCCCAACCCCTCTCCGAATGGAGAGGGGAGTAGTATGTGAGGTTACCCCTTTTGGCCTGCTGATAGGAGAAGAATACATACGAATCATACGGAGGACATACAGGGGTATCTCGGTGATCACTCCCCTCTCCATTCGGAGAGGGGCTGGGGGTGAGGCTCTCTGTTGGGTGTTGGGTGATGGGTGTTAGGTGCTGATAGAAACATGAATAATCATTACATCGTATCAAGCTAAACACCCTCCAAGCAGATGTATAGCGTTTCACGTAATCGTCCTTATAACCTTCAACAAATCAAGATGTTACGAACAGCATTTGAGGACATGCCCTTCTTGCTCGTTGAAGATGCTCTTCTTGGGTCAAGAAAAGCATGTTCTTGAATGCAGAAGGGCATGTTCTTGTTGCAAGTTCGGCCTGTTCTTGAAAAGAGAGGGGAAGGAATAATGAAATATCTTTACACCTTCTGTTTAATTGGTTAGCGTTCTGGAGCCTCACCCCCAGCCCCTCTCCGAATGGAGAGGGGAGTGAAATGTGAGGTTACCCCTCCTTCGCTGCTTGTGTCGTGATAGGCATGCGGTCTTACCCCGATACCTCTATAACTAATCATCAACACCTAACAACCAACAACCAACAACCATCTTTAGCTAATCATCAACACCTAACACTCAACACCCAACACCCATCTTTAGCAGTAACGCTCTGTGAACTCTGTATGCCGGAGGCCTTCTGTGGGCTCGAAACGTGCGCCAAAACCCCGAAGGGAGGGGCGTAATCACCGAGATACCCCTATAAAAAGGATGTAGGCTTCATTATGTTCTTTGTTGGCAGTCTTGTAGGGGTAACCTCACATATCACTCCCCTCCCTGCGGGGGAGGGGCCGGGGGAGGGGCCACTATCTTGTGTGTTACGCCTCCTACCTCACCTTATACCCTGCAAGCCCATAATAGAGGATAAAGAGGAAGCAGGGGACGCTGACCCAATAGGAGGTTTGATAGGAGAAAGCGTCTTGTACGAGTCCTTGCACCCATGGCATGACGGCACCACCAGCAATGGCCATGGTCAGTAATGACGAACCTGCCTTGGTGAACTTACCAAGGTCGGCCATTGCCAAAGGCCATAGTGCGGGCCACATCAACGAACATCCTAAGGCCATGAGGAAGATGCAACAAACCGAGAAGACGGGGTTGGGGACTACGGCTACGGCTATGCTTCCCACAAGGGCGATGATGGCACAGATGCGCATGGCCGCTGCCTGAGAGAGATAACGTGGTATGAAGATGACTCCACAGACGTAGCCTACAATCATTCCCACGGATGGGATAAAACCATAGTTATCGCCCTCTAAGCCCAAGGACTGTGCATAACCTGTCGCTGTGGCAAGTGATATCGTCTCGACACCCACGTAGAGGAAAAGGGCCAGACAGCCCAAGAGGAGGTGAGGGAACTGCAGGATGCTCGTCTTACCATCAGCGTAAGAGTTTGAGGCAGTCGTTGTGTCGCTCTCATCCTCGCCTGCTGCCTTCACGTCGGGCAGTGGTGCTAAGAGTGCGATGACGCCTAAGAGGAGGAAGATAGCGATGATGATGGTGAAAGGCATGTACAGATCAGAGAGCTGAGTGTCGCCAATTCCCTTTCCAATCACCAAGGTGATGAAGAGAGTCGTCACTGGCCATGCCAACTTGTTACTGATACCCATGCACGAGATACGGCGTGCGGCAGAGTCGAGCGGACCCAAGATAGTCACGTAGGGATTGACCGATGCCTGCAAAACAGCATTGGCTGCGCCACTGACGAAACTGGCGATAAGGAACCACGTCAGCGAGTTCTGCTTCGCAGCAAGGATGAACAAAGCGAAGGCAGCAGCAAAGATAGCAAACGAGAGTGCCATCGTACGCTTGTAACCTATCAGTCGGATGCAATGCGTAGCAGGGATGCCAAAGAGCAAGAAGGGAATGAACGTTGCTGCAAGCAACAGACTGGACGCTGCACCAGAGATGTGCATAGCGTTCTTCAAGACTGGCATAAGATAGGAGTTGATGCCTAATGCGAAGCCAATAGAGAAGAAGAAGAGGCCGATAATGGCCAGTGGAAATAGATAGTTATTCTTTTGTGTCATATTAGATAAACATTAGTTTAGGTGAAAAATTGTATTGTGAGCTTGTTTATAGCTTGTTAAATCGAAGGGAGTCGGACGACAGATGGACGCCCGACTCACCTCGAAGAGTGTAGAGGGAGCGGTCAGCTGACATGGAAATCAGTTGGCTCTAACCTTCCCACCTTGTATATAAAGCCCCTTGGCAGGTGCTTGTGCGAGTCTACGACCAGCGAGGTCGTAGACTTGCAATGCGTTTGTAGTGTCGATGTTCACGGCAGATATTCCGTCAGTAGAATTATCTGCCGTTTCTAAAAAAGGGATGAAACGCACGGTATTAACGTATTGCTTACCCTTCTCGATGGTGTACTTGGATAGAGGACCTGGTCCACAAGAGCCATTACCGAGTCCACGTTGAATGGCATCAAAGTGGGCTACGGTGCGATTTGACGTTGGTAGCTCCCATTCGTGGCGTGATGTGCGCAATTCAGCATCGCTCCAAGGGTTGAGGGAGAAAGCCACGTCGCCCGCAGTCTCAATCTTCATGCCCGTACCATCAGCCTTTGTCAGCGTCAGCCAACGCAGTCCTATGCGGTTGCCATTGCTCTGTGGGTGTGCGAAAGGCTCATACATATCCTTCACGTCAGCCTCATAGATACCGTAGTCCTCGCCATCGTGGCGGTCGATATAGCTCGCTCGTGGACCACGTGCATAGTAGCGTACGTTCGTCAGGTCGGTTGGCAGGTCGACTGTGAAGCCCAATCGTCTTACGCCATCAGCCTGCGCTTCAAACGTACTGGTGAGGTCGATGGTGCCATTCGCATATACGGTGTATTGATAAGAAGCCTTACCATACTTGCCATTCTGGTTCACGTTGACCGTAGCCGACTTGCCGTCAGCAGCGAGTTGGAACTTAGCTGTCTGCGCTGTCACACCATTATCGGTAGGAGCATCGCCGTAAGCCTCCATCGGACCATCGTTCTCAATCCATCGATAGCGGTCGAATTGTGGTCCACTGTTTGGTAGGAAGACTTGCTTACCATCGTAAGTCCAAAGCGTGATATTACCCTGCTTGTCGAATGTCACCTTCTGCTTGCCGTTTGCATAAGTGTAACCACCATCTGCATTATGGGTTGCGTGGAGTGCATCGGCCTTAGTGTTATCCACCTTAGCGAGGGTCTCTGTGCGTTGAGCCAACTGCTGTTGATACTCTGCAACAGGATAGTCAGCGGCACACCAGTCGGTAGCCTCCTTCGTATAAAGGCCGATGTTAAGGAAGAGTTCCTTATTCGCATATTTCGAAGGGTTATACTTCAAGTCGACAGTCTGTGTATCGCCAGCAGCGCAGTTCAGGTCCTTGAAGGTGCCATCCTGTACGGGTTTACCATCAGCAAGGAGCGTCCATTTAAGATAGAACTGGTTGAGGTTGCGGTCGAGATACTTATTTGTCAGTTTGACCTGACGCTTCTCAGTATTCAAGTCGAAGCCCACCCACTGATAAACACGCTTCACCTCGTCGAGCTCAGCACTCCATGCACGATCGGCATTAACCAGTCCGTTGTTAACGAAGTTATACTGGTGAGGACCGGGACAGTCGTATCCCGTGATGTAAGCAGGGAACCCATTCTCAGTCAGCTTATTGTTCTTTATAGCGTCGAAGGAGTAGATGCTCTGGTCAACCCAGTCCCAGATGCAACCGCCAACACCCATCTGAGAGCCTTCCATAGCCTCCCAATACTCACGCAGATTGCCCACGGCATTACCCATAGCATGGGCATACTCGCACATAAAGTAAGGTTTGTTCGTCTTCGGATGGTTTGCATCTCCGGTCACAGGACCCGTTGTTCCACCGCGTGAAGCATCCACTGCAGGATACATAACAGAGTGGAGATCAGTTCCTTCGGCATTGTCTCGCGTTGCACCCTCATAGTGGATATAACGGTTATCGAGCTTACGAACGGCGTTGTAGGCCGCCATGATGTTCAGACCAGAGCCACTCTCATTGCCAAGACTCCAGAAGACAACACTCGGATGGTTGCGGTCGCGGAGCGTATTACGTACGTTTCTGTCGACGATAGCACCTGTCCAATTAGGGTTGTTGATGATGGTTCTTGGTCCTTCCCAGTTCTTATGCAACTCCATGTCAGCCTCATCAACGACGAAGAGACCGTAGTAGTCGAACATAGCCATCATCTTTGGTTGACGAGGATAGTGGCTGGTACGAACGGTATTCATGTTACACTGCTTCATCATCGTTATATCCTTTAACATAAGGTCGGTGGTGATGCTGCGTCCATGCAATGGGTCGGTGTCCTGCGTGTTAGCCCCTTTAAGATAGGTGCGGCGGCCATTCACCTCAAGATACCCCTTACTGAGATCAATCTTCCTAAAGCCATATTTCGTAGAGAAAGCCTCCTCCTCGTTGCCATCTTGCGACTGGCTGAAAGTGAAGGTATAGAGCGTTGGCGTCTCAGCCGACCATAGTTTAAGGCCAGAGAGAGTACCGAAATCGATGGTCTTCGTCATCACGCTGTCGCCAGCAGCAAACTGAAAGTCGGCCGAAAGGGCCTTTATTTCCTCCCCTGTTGGGTCGTAGAGCGTCACAGTAACGGTCTTCTTCGCAGCGAGCTTATCACGGTTGCAGACGGTAAGGTCTACTGTTGTAGCCGCACTACCCAGCCCAGCAGTTGTCAAGCCCGGTGTGACAGTCGACTTAATATCTTGCCCGGATGAACGTATCTCGTTACATCAAACTCACTGACGTTATTAGCTCCTTGGGTGTAGCCCACCTCATGTCCGTTGACATAAACGTATGCTGCCGAGTAGATACCATCAAAGTGTAGGAACACACGCTTGCTCTCCCAGCCTGCAGGTAGGGTGAAGTCGCGACGATAAGAACCCACGGAGTTGGTCAATCCCGGCCTCATACTGATGTGAGGTTGCTTATCAACAAAAGGATAGTCAACGTTGACATACATCGGTTTACCGTATCCGTTCATCTCAAGACAAGAAGGGACTGTGATGTCGCTCCACGCTGAACCGTCTGTGTTAACATCATCGCCCCAACACTCGTCCTTGCTTAAGAGCACAGGTTTAGGGCCTTCGCTCCACCGCAATCGCCATGTTCCATTGAGGCTGAGGTAGTTTGCGCCCGTTGGTTCCAACCATGGTTTGTCATAACGCTGACCGTCGGCCTTCATTGCAGCCGTTGATGGGTAAGGCATGTAAGTGGCGTGTCCCTGCTCCTTGTTGCGCTCATAGACGGTAGCATTCTCCCAGTCGGCTGCCTGCGGAATAACGACCGGTGCCACCTCTTTGAAGTGTACTGTGGCAGCGCTACTCTGGCTTCTTTCCCATACACAGTACAAGATGTCGTATCCTTCTTGCGTCCTTGTTGTCACATAATAGGTCTGACCATTCCTACCAGAGACGGCACTCAGCTGATAGCCATTGCCTTTCTTCGTGATGTAAATCTGCTGGTTAGGATTCGTAATGGTCTGATCCCACATACAAGTGTAGCCCGAAGTGCGATTAGGATCATTAAGTGCCATGTCAAAGGCCAGCTCGCCCTCGGCATTAACCAACTGATAACAGTCCTGCTTATTAGGCACTTCAACGAGCTTCCACTTCTGTTTGTCATTGCCATCGATATACTTTTGGAACGCAAGTTTCGTAAGACTTTCCCAATAGTACTTGAAGGGTGTGAGCACGTCCTGCGTGTTCTTGCCCACAGAGATGACGTAGGTCTTACCGCCTTGGGGCTTCGCATCCCACGCTTGTGCCCATAGCACGGAGGGTGCTAAGGCCATAAGCGATACGAGAAGACCCATTTTTCTGATTGTTTTCATATCCATGAAAGATAATAGTTGTTGTTAGATGAACCCACACTCGGGCCTGTGCCGGAGTGTGGGTAGGATATTTTACGTGTGATTAGTTGATTACCTTGGTTGTAGCTGTCGTACCGTTACTATATTTCATCTGCTTGATGTAGACTCCATGAGAGGGTGTGCTGTTGGCCTTTGCACCGTTGAGACTGTAATAGCATACGGTGGCGATGGTGCTCTCTGTTTGAGACAACCCTTATCTGCGTTGCTTTCGCATTGTCCCAATCAATGTCAACAGTGAAGTTACCAACCGCCTTAAGGCCCTTCACTGAACCTTTCTGCCAGAAGCTGGTAGGCAAAGCAGGGAGAATAACGAGCTTGTCGTTGTAGCTCTGCAAGAGCATCTCAGCCACACCTGCTGTGTAACCAAAGTTACCATCAATCTGATAAGGCGCATGTGCGTCCCAAAGGTTCTCATAGATACCTCCTGCAGCCTCGTTAGTTCCGGTGTCCCAGGTCTGCTGCAAGGCTCGTTTGATGAGGTTATGACAGTGCTGACCCTCGTAGGCACGTGCATTGAGGTTTATCTTATGGCCCAGTGACCAGCCTGTCCCATGACCATCGCCACGGGCTATCAAGGACGTACGAGCAGCCTCGAAGACGGTCTTATCGGCATCTTCACTGATCTGAGAGCAGGGGTAGAGGCCCATTAAATGGGAGATGTGACGGTGGATAATATACTCTTTCGTACCAATCTTACTTGGGTTGTTAAACTGTGAAGTGTATTTCCACTCACGGAGGTAAGTCTTTCCTTCATCGGGATTGACCTCTGTATGACACCCGTCATCGAGCTTCGCAAAATAAGTAGAGAGCGAGTCGCGGAACGACTTAGACACCACGTTATCACCGAGAACAGCAATGGCTTTGCGCGTGTTGTTGAAGAGGTCCCATACTAACTGTTGACTGTGTGCGGTCGCATTCTCCGTTGGTCCGTGTTCAGGCGACCATTCGTTAGGACATTCGTAGGTGCCGTCAGCAGCCTTGACAAGTTTCTTAAACCAATAGTCGACAGCCGTCTTCATTGCTGGGAAGGCCTTTGTGCGTAGGAACTCCTTGTCCATTGTGTAGGTGTAGTGCTGCCAGAGGTGCTGACAATACCACGCATTGGCCACAGTATAAGTATTGGCAAAGGTAGTACCCGAGCCATAGATGTTATTCTCCGTTGGTAGTGTCCATCCCGTGTTGACGTGTCCCATGTCTTTTGCGAAGCGTCTCCATGTAGGTTTCACACATGCTTCTCGATAGATGTAATCGAGGAATGGGCGATGAAGCTCAGACAGATTGGTAGGCTCAGCAGGCCAGTAATTCATCTGTACGTTGATGTTTGCATGGATATCTGAGTGCCATGCTGGGGTGTTATTGTCGTTCCATATACCCTGCAAGTTGGCTGGTAGCGACACACCACGGCTTGAGCTGATAAGGAGGTAACGCCCGTAATTGAAGTAGAGTTCCTCTAAGAAGAGGTTATCATGTTGGTTGTCACAATAGTTGCTGATGAGCTGTGGCGTTGGGATAGTGTTCTTACTATCAGCGAGGGTCAGCTGACAACGATCGAAGAGCGACTTATAGTCGGCTTTATGGGCTGCTAACAAGGCATCGTAACCCTTGTCCTCTGCATTGTTGACGGTCGCTGCGGCACGTCCTGCAAGACGGTCGGCTCCTGACACATACTCGGCTGCGTCGGGGTCGAAATCGGTCAGGCCACGGAGGTAAACAGTCATACTATTAGCACCACTGACCTCTATCAAACCCTTTGCATTCTTAGTGACACTACCGCCATCGGTGATGATGCGCGCTGCACAATAGTAGCTCTCTGGGGTTGTCGCACCCTTGTCATTCTGGCGTGCCACCTTCCCCTCGAAGGTTATTGTGGCCTGATTGTTATTATCAACGGTATAGTTAACGTTCCTGCCGTTCTGATTCTTTAGTGTGAGGGTGGTATTGATTTTACCCTTCTCTGAGGCTGTGTAGCGGATTACCAAGCAGCTATCGGGATTGGTAGCAAAGTAGGTTCGATGGTAGGCTACGCCATCCATCGTATAACGCACACCTGCTATGGCATCGTTGATATCAAGATAACGCACGTAGTCGGTCACCTTCGACAGTTCACGACTGCGTATATATAGGTTGCCAAAGTTAAGATAATAACCGTAGGCTGCCGTACTTGTCAGTCCTCCGAGCTTTCCACTCCATAGCGTTTTATCGTTGAATTGTACGTCGTCAATGGCTACATCGCCCATTAATGTGGCTCCGAACTGTCCGTTACCGATAGGAAGACAAGAGGTCATCCAGTTGGTTGCGGGCTTTGTGTACCATAGTGTGTATTTGTTGGCAGGGTTGAAGGTAGTAATACCAGACACGGGTACCATCTCATCAGAGGGCACGAAGCGCACCACATTACCTCCATCGCCTAAGTCCCAGAAGCTGATATACTTACCATCGCCTGCTCCTTGGAACATATTAAAGAAATTGCGTCCACTGGTAGACTTACCTATCTCGAAGCCACCCAGCGTGTTCTTCGACTCTACCATCGTAAAGAGTGTGTCCTTAACGGTGCGGCTCTTGGTTGCATTCACGTATGAATCGCTGCCGTAGAGTATCTTTCCACTCTTGCTGACAAAGCTGTACTTACCATCTTTCTCGGCCACTCTCCACAGCATATCATCGGGGTTACCGTTATGCAACGACGCTGTCTGGCAGGTAGCCTTCTCTCCCTTAGCACTCAGAAGCCAGTTGCCTGTCTGGAACTGAATGTAGTAATAAACGGGGTGAGCCGCTGTTGAGAGTACAGGCATCGTATAAGGGAACACCATCTCGTCCTTACCTACAAACGACAAGAGGTTGTTGACGTCGCCTATAGTCCATAGTCCTAACTCCTGACCGACCCTTATCTCGGCCACTTGGTTCATGGCGTTGCTGCCTGCGGAGTCTGGTGCAAGCTCTAACGCACCCTCCCCATAACTGCTGTTTGTGCTTTGGAAGATATGGAATGATTGGATATCTGTAGCCTTCGTAGCTGCCTTGAAGCGCGAACTACTTGGATTTGTGCCATTGACATAGAGCGTGCGACCGCTCTTACTAACCAACTGGTATTTCTTATTACGGCTGAAACCCTCTACCTCAACGACCTTCCATAACTGGCGGTCGGCGCCCATGACCTGTGGAACAGCCGTGCGACAACCTTGCTTATCGCCCTTCTCTTCCAACACGTTATTAGACCGAAGATACTTAACATAGTACCAATGCTCATTGCCTACGGTACTAACACGAGGGTAGCCTTGTGCCATCACTTGTCCTACACAGACTGTAGACAAGAGGAATAGAGCACAAATACGCTTACAGATATTCATAGATATATAATAATGAGATATATTGTTATAATTATTTACGTTTGAACGATAAGACGAAAAAGGGGGTTGTATCAAAATCATATCAGTGGTCAACAACAGGACTGCACACTCCGTGCTCCTATGCTTAACCTGCTGACAGGGCACACACGCTGGTACACCCCTTGCTTTTGATACAGCCCCTTAACCCTATCAGTCGGTCAACAATGCGGTAATCACTCTTATTCTTTGCACTGCTTCCCGACCGATGAGAGTTAGTTTATTCATTGTGAATTACTTCACAACAACCTTCTTGCCATTTACAATGTATAAGCCCTTTGCAAGACCATTAAGGCTCTTTGATACCAAACGACCATCGAGGGTGTAGACATAACCATTTGCCTGCTTGTCCTGTACCTTAACGTTTGAAATGCCAGCAGCTACTGTTGCTGCGTCTGAAGCCTGTATCTGTTCCGCGCTCAATATATCAGTGATTGGGACGAACTTGAGGGCGTTGTTAGAGTCATTTACCTTCCACTTACCCATGAGATGGTGCCATGCTATGTTACCCCAAGCGTTGAGGAAGTTGGTAGAATTCCTATCCTCGCTATCACCAATAGAGTAACATTCACTGCCCTGGTTGCTATCGAAGATATGAAGAGTCTGTGGTTCGGTAGTTGCCATGAAAGCTCCTGTCATCTTACCGCCTCCACTCTTGCCGTTACGAACCCATTCACCAGCCTCGTTCTTCTTATACATATCGTTACCACCAGGCATCTCTGTTGCCAATTCAGCGTACTTAATATACTGACCAGCCTCGTTTACGAGAACTATCTCCTTTGTTGATGCATCGAATGAGGTTACATGCCATACCTTAAATCTAAAGTCTGGGTCGTTTTCTATCAGTTGATCAGCAATCAAAGTATCCTTGTCTACAGAGAGGATCAGCTTATCACCTGTGAGGCCCTCCAAGTTTGTTGGGCCATTCTCAGGCTTGTTTGCTGCAGCTCTGTTGAACTGAATGAAGTAACGAGTACTGTTGTCACCCTGCTGGAAAATATTAAAATTGAAATTCCAAGTAGGAATCTCTACCTCAGAAGCCTTGACAAAGTAAACCTTAGAACCGTTGTCACCATCAGCCCAAGGACCAAACTCACTGCCTAAGCTCTGTCCTCCGAAGATGTTAACGTATAAGTTTCCACTTTCGCCCGCCTTCATCTTGATAGCACTGTATGCATTTGAAGGATCGTCATCATGAGCTGTAATAGTGAAATCCTTGAAGTTTGAGCCTGGATCAGTACCTGCTGCAAGACGTTCACCTTCGTTTGTGTACATCGTCCACTCCTGCCCGTCAACAGTAACAGTGAATTTCCAAACATCATTCTCGCCCTTTGTACAAGTCCAAGTCTGCTTTTCCTTGTCACCTTCTGTAGCTGCCTTAGCTGTCAGCTTACCGCCGTCTTCATTAGCAGTGATGTAACCCACCTTGTTGTTACCTACTGCAATGTAATACTGTTGACCACTCTCAGGAGTAGCAACCCAGTCCTGTGCGAATGTTGACAACGCAACAAAGCACAATGAAAGTAGTGTAAAGATTTTCTTCATAATTGTAATAAATAATTGGTTTTTGTATATTTTTAATTACTTTTAATGCCAACTTTTAGGCGTTCTAACCGTTTACTTTTTAGGTTTATGATTTGCTCTGTTATTAGGTTTTATGCTTTAGGCTTCATTAAAGGAGTCGTTTTCCTCTTAAAGTCGGTCACAAATATAAACATATTCTTTTGAATATTCATTGTTGACTATACAATATTTAATATATTTAACACTTTCCTCTCCACCATTAATAGGTGTTGGGTGATGGGTGTTGGGTGTTGATGATTAGCCTTGTTGGGTGTTGGGTGTTGGGATGTTGGATATTAGGTGTTGAATGTTGGGTGTTGATGATTAGCTTAGGTGGGTGTTGGGTGATGAGTGTTAGGTGCTGATGATTAGCTAACGTTGGCTGTAACGTTCTGTGAAATCGGTTGACTTAATGTCTCTGTGAAACTTTGTGTGTTCTGTTCATCTGTGTTTTTCTGTGAGAAATAGAACACCCCAACTCTATGAGATGGCACACAAACAACTCGCTGGGGAGTTTTTTCTCTCACAGAGCGCACAGAGTTCACGGAGCCTTTTGGCGCACATTTCGAGCCCACAGAACGCCTTCGGCATACAGAGAACACAGAGGCCTTTCAACTAACATTAGCTATAAGGCTCTGTGAAATCGGTTGACTTAATGTCTCTGTGAAACCCTGTGTGTTCTGTTCATCTGTGATTTTCTGTGAGAGAAAGATTGTTGGATACTCGCAGTGGGGAGTTTTTTTCTCTCACAGAGCGCACAGAGTTCACGGAGCCTTTTGGCGCACATTTCGAACCCACAGAAGGCCTTCGGCATACAGAGGTCACAGAGGCCTTTCAACTAACATTAGCTGTAACGCTCTCTGATATCGGTTGACTTAACGTCTCTGTGGGCCTTTGTGTGTTCTGTTCATCTGTGTTTTTCTGTGAGAGAAAGATTGTTGGATACTCGCAGTGGGGAGTTTTATCTCTCACAGAGCACACAGAGTTCACGGAGCCTTTTGGCGCACATTTCGAGCCCACAGAAGGCCTTCGGCATACAGAGAACACAGAGGCCTTTCAACTAAGATTGGCTGTAACGTTCTGTGTTATCGGTTGACTTAATGTCTCTGTGAGATGCTGTGTGTTCTGTTCATCTGTGTGCTCTGTGAGAAAAAGAATATTGGAGAATTGTCGTGGGGAGTTTCTTCTTTCACGAAGGGTATTTCTTTTTCTCACAGAACTCACAGATATAACAGAACATTTTGGCGCACATTTCGATCCCACAGAACGCCTCCGGCATACAGAATTCACAGAACGTTACTGCTAAAGCTGGGTGTTGGGTGATGAGTGTTAGGTGCTAATGATTAGCTAACGTTGGCTGTAAAGTTCTGTGAAATCGGTTGACTTAATGTCTCTGTGGAACGCTGTGTATTCTGTTCTTCTGTGTAAATCTGTGAGAAATAGAACGCACCCACTCGATGAGATAACACACAAGCAACTCGCTGGGGAGGTTTTTCTCTCACAGAAGGACATTTCTTTCTCTCACAGAGCGCACAGAGTTCACTGAGCCTTTTGGCGCACGTTTCGAGCTCACAGAAGGCCTTCGGCATACAGAGAACACAGAGGCCTTTCAACAAAGATTAGCTGTAACGTTCTGTGATATCGGTTGACTTAATGTCTCTGTGAGATGCTGTGTGCTCTGTTCTTCTGTGTAAATCTGTGAGAAATAGAACGCACCCTCCATGAGGAAAAGAACGTTTGAAAGTCATAGAGTATGTCTTTCTTTCATGCTGCAGAGCTTTTTCTCTCACAGAACTCACAGATTTAACAGAACCTTTTGGCGCACTTTTCGAGCCCATGAGGGGGAGGGGCCAGCTGGGGAAGGGGGAGGGGGCCAGCTGCTATTAGTATGTGAAGTTACCCCTACAAAGCGGCTAATAAAAGGAGAGAAAACTTTGTTTATTGTTTGTAAGTATTACCAAAAAATAATAACTTTGCATCAAACAATAATATTCTCACGTAAGACGAAGCTATCAAAAGGATTAAAGGTTGCCCGCTGATAACTTACACTTTTAAGCCTACACCAGGCAGTGTTAGGTAAAGTCATGTGTTTTGTTCACGATAGCTAACAAGCAAAGCTATTCGAGATGGGCTGAGACTATCATTTAATCTTACCAATAGTAGATACATTAGTATAATGGAGTGTTCCTTATTCAAGAATGATTATCTGAATTATAAGTTCCCAGAACCACAGTACTTGGGCGCAAAATACATTCATAGGGCATGGATTGCACAATTCATCCCGACCGACTCATGCGTTGCTCTTGACGCTTTTGGAGGCTCACAATCCATTGCTTATCTGCTAAAGCAAATGGGGAAGACTACCTATACTAACGATTTCTTGAATTTTAACTATCAAATTGGTAAGGCACTGATAGAGAACTCTGGGAACGTACTTAACCAAGAAGACATTGACATCCTATTCTCTCCTAACCAGAACCCGACGGAATATAACCTGATAGAAAAGCTATACGCAAACCTCTTCTTCTACCCAGAAGAGGCGGCTCGGCTCGATAGCTTTAGAAGTAATGTGCCTCGTCTACAAAACACATTCAAGCAGTCACTGGCCCTGTCGGTCATGTGTAGGAGTATGACAAGGAAGGTTACGATGGGCCACTTTGCCCATACTCAAGCCTTAACCTACGCTGAAGACCCTGCAAGAGTGAAGAGAAACCGCAGCTTAACACGCCCTTTAAGGGACATCTTCCTCGATATTCTGCCACACTACAATGCTGCTGTTTTTGATAACCAAAAGGCCAACAAAAGCTTTCAAGAAAATATACTGGACCTACTGCCGACATTGTCTGATGTCGACTTAGTCTACTTTGACCCACCTTACTGCAATAGTCATGCGGATTACCAGTCCTTTTATCACCTCCTTGAGACCTTCGTCGAGTATTGGAAAGACAAACAATTCGTCAATGGCATCAAGCGTTATGAACCCAAGAGATATAGTGGCTTCGATAAAAACAGTGAGGCTATTAACAGCTTAAAACTGTTGTTTGAAAGGGCACAACATATCCCCACCTGGCTTGTTAGCTATAATGACCGAAGCTACCCAGACATAAATACGATGGTGAACATGATTGAACCGTATAGAAAAGTTAAGGTAGAATATAAGAGATATACCAATGGTAGAGGCGGGAAAGGTAGCGTTGCGGGGAGTAGCGAGATTTTATTAATATGTAAAACATAATAAATAACATGACAAACTATGAGAAATGGGACCACGAGTTCCGCACAAACAACCTGTTCGCCTTTAACAATAACGATAAAGCCTTGCTCTATCTCAAAGTGAGGGCGATATGCCGTAAAACACTGATAACGCAATTTCTTAAGGAAAACAACCTCACGCTCAAATCGAAGAAAGTGAAGGAACAGTTCCCCGAACTATATGCCTTGTTAGAAAACAAGCCTAAGCTGATAAAACAACTTGACTGTTTTTTGCGAGACAGGAATAATGAATGGTATAAAGAAATGGGCGTCGACGAGGATAAAGTGAGGACTGCTCTGCGCAAGATAAACGCTTATGAATGGGGTGGCGACCATAATAACTCGCTCGACCAATACCTTGTTAGGAGATATGTCAAGGTTATCAGTGACTATGACACCCTTCAAAAGAAAGCGAAAGAGATACAGGCAAACGCATGGAACTTCGTTCAGACAAGTTGGTATAACAACTGGACATCCTACCTCATTGAGTCTATCTTTAAGAAACACAAGCGTGTCCTCTCGGCTATTGGGGAGATAAAAAGCGTGGACTTCTTTATCGATAACTATCCAATAGACCTAAAAGTGACTTATTTCCCGAATGAGTTTATGGAGAAGAAACTCAAAGAGAAGATAGGAAATAAGGAGCTTGCTTGGCTTAAAAAAGAAGCGAGAAAAGTCAAAATAAGTCCCGACAAGAACCTATCTGACGCTGAACAGCTCACATTCCTTAAAGAAGAACTTGAAAACCACGGCCATTCAAACATCATTGAGGTGCTTACGAAATATAAACAAGAGATTATTGACGAGGCATGCAAACACCCAGAAGAACTGATGAAATGGCTCTACAAAAACCAAAGTGCTCGTTTGTTTGGTGCAGAGAACCGTCTGTTCCTTGTTCTTGTTGACACCAAGGACATGAAACAATCATGGAAGATGAAACGAGCCTTCACACTCATTGAACCAACTGTGAACAACTATCTCAAATCTTTCAATGCTCACTCTTTGAAAGAAATCAAATATACCTTTAATCAAAAGAACTATACAAGTCTATCGGATATCATCTTTATTATAAAATAGGTAACTGCTTTCTTATCCTCCGTGCAAGGACCAAGGCTTCTGTAGAAGCACTCCTTCTTCCTCCAAAACCTTTATCTATGACAAATGAGTTGGAGGTGGATTGCAAGTGATGCCTTTCCTCTCATCGCCTCTCTCCAAGCACGAGGAAGAAGCCTCCTATCCTCTTCACGCCAAAACAACAGGCCGAATATGTAAACTATTTTCGTCCCTCTCCCATCATGTCCATGCCCTTCAACGCTCAAGAGGAGGCCCTTCAACATCCGAGAACATGTCTTTCTTGCACGTTGAAGACGCCCTTCTTGGGGCAAGAAGGGCATGTTCTCAATTCGTGTTCATAACTCTCTGAGAACGTGATGGTTATATTCTTGTATCTTGCTAATATTCCCATCGTAAATAAAGAGCGACCTTGTTGTGTTTTGTAAATGTTTTTCATGTGAGTTAAGAAAGACTCATATCATCACAGAAAGGTTCGCTCAACGATTCTTGGCTTAGCTTCCTCAAACGTTGGGAAGGTTTATCTCTCACAGAGCACACGGAGGTCACGGAGGTTTTAAGCGCACGGTTTCGAGCCCACAGAACGCCTCCGGCATACAGATTTCACAGAACGTTACTGCTAAAGATGGGTGTTGGGTGATGAGTGTTAGGTGCTGATGATTAGCTAACGTTGGCTGTAAGGTTCTGTGAAATCGGTTGACTTAATGTCTCTGTGGAACGCTGTGTATTCTGTTCTTCTGTGTTATCTGTGAGAAATAGAACAACTGCGAAACTCACTGGGGAGTTTTTTCTCTCACAGAACACACAGATTTAACAGAACATTTTTGCGCACTGTTCGAGCCCATGAGGAGGTGGCCCCTCCCCCAACCCCTCCCCCGTAGGGAGGGGAGTGAAATGTGAGGTTACCCCTACAAGACTGCCATTAAAGGACGTAACGAAGCCTACATCCTTTTTATAGGGGTATCTCGGTGATTACTCCCCTTCCCTTCGGGGGAGGGGCCGGGGGAGGGGCCGCCATTTTTCTGACCCCTGTGTGTTCTGTTCATCTGTGTTTTTCTGTGAGAAATAGAACGTTTTTGAGATTCGCTGGGGAGTTCCTTCTCTCACAAAGGACATTTCTTTCTCTCACAGAACTCACAGAACCAGCAGAACCTTTTTGCGCACTGTTTCGATCTCACAGAACGCCTCCGGCATACAGAGAACACAGAACGTTATAGCCATTGTAGATATAAATAAAGGTGCAACATGAGGCCTACATCCTTCTTATAGGGGTATCTCGGTGATTACGCCCCTCCCTTTTGGGGAGGGGACGGGGGAGGGGCCAGCTGGGGTCGGGGGAGGGGCCGCTATCTTTCTGACCCTGCTCCCTTCCCCAGCCTGCCCCTTTTCCCCCACAAAAAAAGGGGACAAGCATTATTGCTTATCCCCTTTTGTGGTTAGACTCAGTCCGTGCACGGTGTGCGACGACCGAGTGATTAGTTGTTTACCGAACCTCCCATGATATCGAGCAACTCAGATGTGATGGCTGCTTGACGCGACTTGTTATACTGCAAGTTGAGTGAGCGAAGCAGGTCGTCGGCGTTATCCGTAGCGGTCTGCATGGCAACCATTCGTGCTGCATGCTCTGAGGCATTACTGTCTAAGAGGGCAGTGTAGACCATGAGATGTAGTAGTTTCGGTACGAGTGATGTCAAGACAGTATGCAAGTCGGGCTCAATGATGAAGTCATCATTCAGAGGAGTGACAGTCTCACTATTAGACTTCTGTGTTTCAGTCTGCCCCTTCTTCTTGAGGTAGTCCTGCGCTGCTTTCGTCGAGATGTTCGAAGAGAGGTCGCGCACAGTATCCTCATTAAGTTCCTCTTCAAGGTCGATAGGTAGGAAATTCTTACGTTGTAAGACCTGGCTACCAGCACTTTTGAAGTGATGGTAGATGATTTCCACCTTATCGAACTCACCTTTAAGCCATTTCTGTCCTAACTCTTTAGCGATATTACGGCACTCCTCAGAGTTAGGTTTATCAGCGAGTTGCGGATAGGGATAGACACATTCATATCCACGCTTCTTCGCTGCCTCGAACACTTTTCGGCCTACGGGGTAGATGACAATATCCTTGTCGGTCAGCCCTTTAGCATGATACTCGTCGATAGTCTGCTGCAAGAGCTTGATGACATTGGCATTGAATCCCCCACAGAGCGAGCTGTTAGAGGAGAAAACGAGCAAGGCAACACGCTTGACAGGTCGCTCTTCATCGAACGGAGTGTCCGTATCGGGTGTAGAGACAAGGAACGTCTTTAGAATGTGTTCGAGCATAGCCTCGTAGGGAAGCATACTCTCGATAGCATTCTGTGCATGGTGCAGCTTACTCGAGGCCACCATCTTCATGGCACTTGTAATCTTACGCGTGCTCTGAACACTGGCTATACGAGTCTTGATTTCCTTTAAGGATGCCATTCTTTATAGTCTTTATTTGAATTGTCCGGCAATATTGCCCATGACCTCTTCGATTACCTTGATAGATGTATCTTCGAGCTTACCAGCAGCCAAGTCGTTGATGACGTCGGCATGAGTGGTGCGCATGGTGTCGAGGAACTGGTCCTGACAAAGGCGAACCTGGTCGACTGGTACGTCACGCATCAAGCCATGTACACCGCAGTAGAGGATGGCGATCTGCTCTCCTACAGGCATTGGGCTATACTGTGGTTGGATAAGTAGCTGGTTGTTCTTACGTCCACGGTCAAGGGTCATAGCGGTGACCTTGTCCATGTCAGAAGAGAACTTAGAGAACGCTTCCAACTCACGATATTGCGCCATATCAATCTTCAACGTACCTGCAACCTTCTTCATACTCTTTATCTGTGCGGAGCCACCTACACGCGAAACAGAGATACCCACGTTGATAGCTGGGCGGAAACCCTGGTTGAAGAGGTCGGTTTCAAGATAGATCTGACCGTCGGTAATAGAGATTACATTGGTAGGGATGTAGGCTGACACGTCGCCTGCTTGGGTCTCGATGATAGGCAGTGCGGTGAGCGATCCACCTCCCTTTACATGTCCTTTCATACACTCTGGCAGGTCGTTCATCTTCTCTGCTATCTCCTGCTGGTTGTTGATGCGCGCTGCACGCTCAAGTAGTCGAGAGTGGAGATAGAACACATCACCAGGGTAGGCCTCACGTCCTGACGGACGACGAAGTATCAGTGATACCTCACGATAAGCCACCGCCTGCTTTGACAAGTCGTCGTAGATGACGAGAGCAGAGTAGCCTCGGTCGCGGAAGTATTCGCCGATAGCCGCACCCGCAAACGGTGCATAGTACTGCATAGCAGCTGGGTCGGCAGCCGTTGCGCTCACGATGATAGTATAAGGTAAGGCTCCACGCTCTTTGAGGTTCTGCACCAGTGTAGCCACGGTAGAGGCCTTCTGTCCGATAGCAACATATATACAATAGACAGGATTGCCCTGTTCATAGAAGCTCTTCTGGTTGAGGATGGTGTCAACGGCAATGGCTGTCTTACCCGTCTGACGGTCGCCAATGATAAGCTCACGCTGTCCACGACCGATAGGTATCATGGAGTCGACCGCTTTCAGACCTGTCTGAAGTGGTTCCTTAACGGGTTGACGATAGATAACACCCGGTGCCTTACGGTCGAGTGGCATCTCGAAAGCACCGGTGAGGTCTATTTCCCCCTTACCATCGATAGCCTCTCCAAGCGGATTGACGACACGTCCCAAGAAGTTATCATTCACTCGGATAGAGGCAATGCGGTGGGTTCGCTTCACGCTCTGACCCTCTTTGATGCCCTCAGAAGGACCAAGAAGGACACAACCAACATTGTCTTCTTCCAAGTTCATGACGATAGCCATGGTGCCATTCTCAAATTCAAGCAACTCGTTGGCTTCAGCGTTTCGAAGGCCATAGACACGTGCCACGCCGTCACCGACGGTCAGTACGTTGCCGACCTCATCAAACTTTTCCTCGGAGTTGATGCCTTGCAGTTCCTTAATAAGGATTTCAGACACCTCACTTGGTTTAATTTTATCTGACATGTTTATTATTCTAATTACTGTTTTAATTGTGTGAGGATAGCATTCAGTTTGCTCTTCACGCTGGCATCCATCCGATAAGTGTCATACTCAAGGATAAATCCACCGATGAGTGAAGGGTCAACCTCAGTGTTGAACTCAACTGTTCCCTGCGCTCTGGACTGTACCATCTCCTTCATCTTGTCCTCTGTCTGGGCAGAGACCGGCGTGGCTGTGACCACCTTCCCACGTATGATATGCTTCAGCTTACGGTAAAGCGTGACATAGTCATTCGACATGAGCTGTAGCAGGTCCTCTCTGTCTTCTTTTAAGACAAGGTCGAAGAAATTCTCAACTAACTTAGGACAGTCGCCACCACAGGCTACTTCCAATAGCTTACGCTTCTTCCCCTTCGGAAGCATCGGGCTCTCAATCGTCATGCGGAGGTCGGACACTTGGAGGTAGCTCTGGGCAAGTGTCTGCATAAAAGCATACACCTTGTCCTCGATACCCTGCTCACAAGCAGCCTTCAAGAGCGCACGAGCATAGCGAACCGATATTACACCTGTATTCATAAGCGATTATTTACTTTCTGTTCCGTTAGTAGAAGTAACGTCATCCAATAAGCGATCGATAAACTGAGTCTGCTCGGCTGATGTCGACAACTCCTTCTGCAGTATCTTCTCAGCTATCTGCACAGAGAGCTCGGCAACCTGTGCTCGGATGTCGCGGATGGCAGCCTGCTTCTGACTCTCTATCTCTGCCTTGGCTTCTGAGAGGATGCGAGCACTCTCTTCGTGTGCTTTCTCCTGTGCCTGTCCGACTATGGTATCACGTGTCTCAGACGCTTCCCGAAGGATTTGCGCCTGTTTCTCACGTGCTTCCATAAGCAGCTCCTCACCTTGTTTCTGAATGTTAGCAAGCCTCAAGTTGGCTTCCTCGGCTTTGGCAAGGCTCTCGTCAATATACTCCTTACGCTCGTTCACCATCTTGATGATAGAAGGGAAGCCCCATTTCCATAAGACGAAGAAGACCACTAAGAAGACGAGTGTCATCCAAAAGAGTAAGCCACTATCTGGCAATAATAATGACATAAGCTGCTAAATTACCAATACCAAGACCTGCGCCTACGGCTGCGATACCTGCACCGATAGCGGCGCCTAACTTTGCAGTTTCTGCTGCTAATAACAATGATGTCAACATAGTTTTTTGCTTTTTAATTATTAATTGTTTTTTGTTTTCTTGTCGTGAAGTGGGTGACAAGGATTGCTTATCGCCCACTGTTTGTTTACTGCTGTTTATCCTTCTGCCTCATGGACACGTGCCAAAGAGATGAAGACGGCACTTAACATCGTGAATACCAGGGCCTGAATGAAACTTACAAGAAGCTCCAAGAGCATCATGAAGATACTCATTGCCACACTCACCACCGTCATGGACGTACTAAGGACTATACCCATCGTAGCCATGATGAAGATGATACAGGTCAGTGCCAACGCTATAGCGTGTCCTGCCATCATATTGGCAAAGAGACGCACCATCAATGCGAAGGGCTTAGTAAAGATACCGAATATCTCTACCACAGGCATCAAAGGCACCGGAACCTTCAACCATGCGGGTACATCTGGCCAAAAGATATCCTTCCAATAATGCTTTGTTCCTGAGAAGTTGGTTATTAAGAAGGTGCAAACAGCTAAGAAGAAGGTAATAGTGATATTACCTGTCAGGTTACCACCCCCCGGTGGGAATGGTACGATACCCATGATGTTAGCCACGAAGATAAAGAAGAAGCAAGTCAGAAGATAAGGTGCATAGCGATCGGACTCCTTACCTAATGTTGGCTTGATCACCTCATCGTAGACATACATCACAAACATGTGCATCAACCCAGTAAAGCCTTTTGGGGCCTTATCGGTCACCTTATGGCGACGACACCAGCGTGCTGGTATCAAGATACAAAGCATGAGAATGATGGCATCAATGAAGAGTACGCACACCGACTTAGTGATTGAGATATCGAAAGGACGCACTTCTGTGCCATCCTTCTGTATCTCCACGATACGTCGTTCATAGTTTCCTTTCGTCGCAATGAACAGGTCGGGGTTGTTCTTACAAGGTCGATAGCCCGCATGCGGACCACTCTCTAAGGGCTCCTCAGCGAAGTCTTCAGCCCAACCCATGTACCAGCCGTTTGATGTCTTCACAATGACTGGCAGATTGATGATGATGGGCTTATCTCCAATATTGGTTACATGCCACTCGTATGAGTCCTTGATATGTCCCCACAATATCTCCTGCAGGTTTACTCCCTCCCCTTTACTCTCTGACGCCGCAGCACCAGGTAGCAACAGGAAGAGCATCATCACCATGCAAAACAGATGCTTGAGATATTTCATTCGTTATTTATTAATTTTATTGTTCTTTTCCACTTTGTAAAAATAGAAGGTATCGAATACCAATAGTATAAGGTAGAATATCATGAAGATAACGGCGAAGCTGATCAGTCTCGTACGGTCCTTCACCACAAAGGCATAGACGACTATCACCATGAAAGCCAATAGCATCCGCAGTCCTGACGCTGCAAGATAGAACTTATTGAGCACTGCTGGCGACTGACTGACGATGGCCTTCCACGCACCTCCATAGACAGAGGCTGTGACAACGGAGAAGACAGCACTAATCGTGAGCATCGGTATATAGGAAAAACGCTCTGTCAGCTGTACCACAAGTATCCCAATAAGATAGAGCGCAGCGGCAATCCACAGACTATACTTATAGTATTTCTTATAGACTTTATCGTAATCCATCATACTAACTATGCTCTCCGTCGATTATCTTACTTAGATTTCCACACAGAGGTCGACGTTGTTCTTCTTCACTTCGACGAACCCGCCTACTATCTGAAGCTCCGTCTTCACTCCTTTTACGGTATATTCTACCTTGCCTTCAACGAGCGTTGAGATGATAGGAGCGTGATTGTTAAGGATTTCGAAAGGTCCTACTGCTCCTGGAACCATCACACTATCCACCTCACCTGTGAAGACAATCCTTTCAGGAGAAACTATCCTAAGTGTCAACATAGACAATTCAATTATTATTCTACTTGTACAAGAAGATGATTACTTAGATGCTTCTAACAGCTGCTTAGCCTTCTCCTTGACATCTTCTATCGTACCAACGTTCAAGAAGGCCTGCTCTGGTAGGTCGTCTACCTCACCATTCAAGATGGCATTGAAGCCCTTGATGGTCTCCTCGATTGGTACCATAACGCCCTTAACACCAGTGAACTGCTCAGCAACAGTAAATGGTTGAGAGAGGAAACGCTGCACACGACGCGCACGGTTTACCACCTGCTTATCCTCATCTGACAGCTCGTCCATACCTAAGATGGCGATGATATCCTGCAACTCATTATAATGCTGCAACAGCTGCTTTACTCTCTGCGCACACTCATAGTGGTCCTTACCAACAATCAGTGGGTCGAGGATACGTGAAGTACTGCCCAGTGGGTCTACCGCTGGATAGATACCAAGCTCGGTGATCTTACGACTCAACTCCGTTGTTGCGTCCAAGTGGGTAAAGGTAGTGGCTGGCGCTGGGTCGGTCAAGTCGTCTGCTGGCACATAAACAGCTTGTACAGAAGTGATTGAACCATGCTTCGTTGAGGTGATACGCTCCTGCATAGCACCCATCTCACTGGCCAATGTTGGCTGATAACCTACGGCTGATGGCATACGACCCAACAATGCTGACACCTCTGAACCGGCCTGTGTGAAACGGAAGATGTTATCGATGAAGAACATGATATCTGCTGCCTCACCATTCTTACCACCATGATCACGGAACTCCTCAGCAACGGTCAGACCAGAGAGTGCCACTGAGGCACGTGCCCCTGGTGGTTCATTCATCTGTCCATAGACAAGAGTTGCCTGCGACTTCTGCAACTCCTCTTGGTCAACAAGCGACAAGTCCCACTTGCCTTCATCCATGGCTTTGCGGAACTTCTCGCCATAACGGATAACACCTGACTCCAACATATCACGTATCAAGTCGTTACCTTCACGCGTACGCTCGCCGACACCGGCAAAAACAGAGTATCCATTATGACCCTTAGCGATGTTATTAATCAACTCCATGATAAGTACCGTCTTACCTACACCGGCACCTCCAAAGAGTCCAATCTTACCACCCTTCATATAAGGCTCCAATAGGTCGATGACCTTAATACCCGTCTGAAGCATCTCCTTATGCGTAGAGAGGTCTTCAAACTTTGGTGCCTCACGGTGGATAGGGTATGCACCTTCCATATTCAGTGCCTCCATACCGTCGATAGGCTGGCCTATAACGTTCAACATACGACCCTTAATCTGGTCGCCAGCGGGCATGACGATAGGACTACCCGTTGGTACTACCTCAAGGTCACGTTGCAAACCATCCGTATTGTCCATGGCCACACAACGTACAGTATCCTCTCCGATGTGTTGCTGTACCTCGATAATCAAATCCTGCCCATTGGGTCGTTTAACACGCAGAGCATCGTGAATCTTTGGCAGAACCTTCTCAGGATTCTCGCCCTTAGTATCAAAGTAAACATCGATAACAGGACCGATAATCTGGGAGATGCGCCCATTAATCTGTGACATAAATATCTTTTCTTTTTTTTTATTATTACTTCTTCTATATATATAATAAGGTGGAAGAGGTGCGCTTAGATGCTCAACTCGTCGAGTACCTTGATGAGCTTCTTGTCGAAAGGCTTGTCTGAACGGATTGCCTCAGACAATGGGACGTAGACTACCTCGTTGTTTCTCACACCTACCATAATATTGCGCTGACCCTGTATGATGGCTTCTATGGCTCCAACACCCGTACTACTTGCAAGGATACGGTCGCGAGCTGATGGGCGACCACCACGCTGCAAGTGCCCAAGAATTGACACACGAACATCATAATCAGGGAACTCATTGCGCACACGGTCGGCATAATACATCGCACCACACTTTGGACTCTCTGACACAATGACGATACAACTTCTCTTAGACTTACGTATGCCGCGCTCCATGAAGCGTGCCAACTGGTCGACATTCGTTGAGTCTTCTGGAATGATAGCGGCCTCAGCACCACTCGCAATAGCCGAGTTCTGAGCTAAAAAACCTGCATCACGACCCATCACCTCCACAAAGAAGATACGCTCATGGCTCTGGGCGGTATCACGAATACGGTCTACACACTCCACAATCGTGTTCATCGTCGTGTCATAACCTATCGTACTGTCCGTACCATAAAGGTCGTTGTCTATCGTACCAGGCAAACCGATACAACAATAATCATACTCTTGTGCAAACAACATAGCACCCGTCAGCGAACCATTACCGCCGATGACCACCAGAGCATCAATACCCTGGCTAACAAGGTTGTCGTATGCTTGCTGTCTACCCTCCTTTGTTGTGAAACCTTTTGAGCGTGCCGTCTTAAGAATCGTACCGCCCTGACCGATAATGCCACTGACATTCTCGGTCGTAAAAGGCTTTATGTCACCTGTTATCAATCCTTCGTAACCTCTATAGACGGCCTTTATCTCAAAACCGTTATATATGCCTGCTCTGGTCACAGCACGTATAGCTGCATTCATACCTGGGGCATCACCGCCTGAGGTCAAGATACCTATTGTCTTTATCTTACTCATATTATTATGTATGTCTTCGACTCCCTTTTTACGAAAATCTACTCAATCATCCGCAAAGATAACAAATAAATACATATAGACAAAGCCGAAAAGAAAAAAAGTTGTGAATTATGTCAGAAAAAGAAGATAAGGAAGGACACCCTACACAACAACTAACACGGCAACGAGCGGGCAACCCACTGCAACAACCGGCCCCTCCCCCGTCCCCAGCTGGCCCCTCCCCCGTCCCCTCCCCCGTAGGGAGGGGCGTGATTACCGAGATACCCCTAACGGCTTGCTGAACGTTGCTTACGGTGCTGTTTGCGGTTGTATCACACGTTGTTCTGCACACTTTGTATCCTTATTTGTATATATTGAAAGCTCAGTTAAGTATGTTCATTCTGTCATCCTTTGTCATTTTGTCATTCTGTCTTAATACATTAAAGACGCTACTCAACTTCTTCTTTCTGTCATTATATGTCTTTATGTCATTATGTCTATAAACATTAAGAACACGCCTCAACATGTTCTTTCTGTCATTATATGTCTTTGTGTCATTCTGTCTATAAACATTAAGAACACGGCTCAACATGTTCTTTCTGTCATTATATGTCTTTATGTCATTCTGTCTATAAACATTAAAAACACGCCTCAACATGTTCTTTTTGTCATTATATGTCTTTATGTCATTATGTCTTTGTATATTAAATTCTCGTTCAGTATGTATGTTTCACCTGTCTCTGTAACCTGCATGAAATCAGCAGGTTGCAGACTGCGTTAAAGAAGGGCCTTATCAAGCATCAAGAAGGGCGTGTTCTTGGACGTAGAAGGGCATGTTCTCGAATGGAGAAGGGCATGTTCTTGAATGGGGAAGGACATGTTCTTGAAAGGAGTGAGGCAGGGGGGTGAGGCCTCGGTGGCTGTAAGGTTCTGTGAAATCGGTTGACTTAATGTCTCTGTGGGCCTTTGTGTGTTCTGTTCTTCTGTGTTCTTCTGTGAGAAAGAGAACGCACCCTCCGTGAGGAAAAGAACGCTTGAGATTCGTTGGGGAGTTCCTTCTCTCACAAAGGACATTTTTTTCTCTCACAGAGCGCACAGAGTTCACGGAGGTTTTTGGCGCACATTTCGAGCCCACAGAACGCCTTCGGCATACAGAGTTCACAGAGCGTTACTGCCAAAGATGGCTGTAAGGTTCTGTGAAATCGGTTGACTTAATGTCTCTGTGGGCCTTTGTGTGTTCTGTTCATCTGTGTTTTTCTGTGAGAAATAGAACGCACCCTCGCTAAAAGATGAGACACATGTGACTCGCAGGGGAGTTTTATCTCTCACAGAGCGCACAGAGTTCACTGAGCATTTTTGCGCACAGTTTCGAGCCCACAGAAGGCCTTCGGCATACAGAGTTCACAGAGCGTTACTGCCAAAGATGGCTGTAAGGTTCTGTGAAATCGGTTGACTTAATGTCTCTGTGGACCTTTGTGTGTTCTGTTAATCTGTGTTTTTCTGTGAGAAAAAGAACACACCCTCTCTATGAGATAACACACAAACAACTCGCTGGGGAGATTTTTCTCTCACAGAGCGCACAGAGTTCACTGAGCATTTTTGCGCACAGTTTCGAGCCCACAGAACGCCTTCGGCATACAGAGTTCACAGAGCGTTACTGCTAAAGGTGGCTGTAAGGTTCTGTGAAATCGGTTGACTTAATGTCTCTGTGAAACCCTGTGTGTTCTGTTCATCTGTGTTTTCTGTGAGAAATAGAACGCACCCACTATGAAGAAAAGATATGTGAGGTTACCCCTACTGGCCTTCTGATGATAGGAGATAAGCTGCTAAACATACAGAGGACATACAGGGGTATCTCGGTGATCACGCCCCTCCCTTTGGGGGAGGGGACGGGGGAGGGGCCGCTTGGGGGAGTGGCCAGCTGGGGAGTGTAGTATGTTCAGCGGCATCATCCTACCTCAACTCATGCACTGCATACGGTGCACCAGAGGTCTTTACCTTGAGGGTCTCGTAGGTGGAGGTGGCTGGATGGTAGATGGAATAACCCATTCCTTCGTCAGTAGACATACCGAAGATGATGTCATTGCCCGACTTGCAAATGGATGCCGCCCAACCAGTTGTGGCGGAGAGGTCCAACTTCTTGCAGGTCATATTGTAGAGATTAATCTCGAAAGGTTGGAAGCATTTATCGTGGACATAGTCTGGTGGGTTGCTTGCAGCACCTGGTATGTTGAGGTAAGCATACACCTTTCCGTTGCCGCCATAGACCTTCACGTACGCATACGACGTCTTATTACCTTTGACACCCACTAAGTTAACATCCGCAAGGGTGAAGCAGTAGGATTTATCAAAGTCTGTTTCTCCTTTCTTAATACGCAGGAATCCCTCCTTGACACCCGGTTGATAGCCGAACATCGCTACACAGTAAAAGTAGATATCGCCCTTCTCATCGATGAAGGGG
>QWCO01000083.1_pt1 | contig 48357 bp, 43 predicted proteins | sample 1972611 | NCBI WGS metagenome assembly QWCO01 (sample SAMN09866706, study PRJNA288562) | Human oral metagenome isolate term1_saliva, whole genome shotgun sequencing... | reverse complement strand
TCTTGCAGATATCGTATATGGCGGAACATTCAATAAAACGCGTCTTGTTGATGCCATCCAAGCTGTGGAGGGCGTTGTCGACGTGACATTGGCCGAATGTCTTTACAAGACGGCCGCCGACACAGATTACCGACCCGTGGTTGGAAATAACTATACGGCAGTGGGTGGCAGTTTCGTTGCTGTTGGACTTCAAAACTCTATAAGATATGTGGTATGACGTAGACTTCAACCGATGGGCCGTGCAGCTGCTGCCGCCCATATTGCGCAGCCGAGTGCTGGTGGCCTTGCTCCGCATCCTCATCATCCCCCTGGCCTATCTGCACCGCCTCTTCACGGATTATCGTAAGAAAGTGGCCGAAAGGCTTGACATCACGGCCAGCGTGCAAGACATCGAACGCGCGCTTAACCGCCGATTCTTCTTGCGAAACAGGCAGATATACATAGAGTCCGAATCTGACGATCGACATCCGTGCCTATACTTCCAGGCAGAGGGCAAGCCGCCCACATTCCTAAACCCACGCATGACGTTATGGATGGACGGCGAAGTGCCAAGCAAGCCAAACTTTATGGTATACGTACCCAGTTTCCTGGCCACTTCCCTTAATGCAAAAGATGACCGGTACAAGGGCCGCCACTTGGCTGAAATTATCCGCATCATCGATATGTACAAACCGGCTGGCCGCCGCTATGCCATAACCATATACGAATATGAATAGACTTCTTTTCAATGAGGGTGGACAACCCATATTCCTGGACGATATCAAGCTGTTGCAAGACAACGACGCTAGTTTCAATCGCCAATTCCTGAACGCCGTAACTGGAGATTCCCCTATTTTCTTGATAAAAAGGTTGGAGCTAAAGCCTGTATCCGTAGATCCTAGCAAATTAACGACGACGGCCAAGATTTTCGCAAATTCTGTTGTCCTGTCTGGTGAGATAATAGACTTCCCGGATACGACGGTAACGGTTCGGACTTGGAACGACCCGATATACGTCTGTGTCGCAGAGACAGAAAATGAAGGGCGAGAATTCGAAGACGGGCAGGAAAGGCCATGCAGGCTGTCAAGGCAGGCATACATAAGTACAAGTAAGGATGGTGCCAAGGTTTCCTACAACGTTCTCGAACTCCCGACATTGACCGAGCTTTTACGGAGAAACCTTGGCTTGGGGGGCGTAGACACTTGGAAAAACATTCCTGTTACGTTCTTCAATGGATACACTGGGCAAGTGCAATATCAGAAACAGGGCGGTTCCACGCGCATAAAGGTCAAGATAAGCAGCATGAAGGGTGAATGGGATGCCATGCCCGGAAAGGGAATCCTTTTTGAAGTGGACCCCCAAGTTGGTTCTTTTTTAAACAGAAAATGGAGTGGAACTTTTGGAACTGGTGGAGACGATGGCTCACACCTATGCGCCTTAGAGTTTTACGACGGGAAATGTTCTCTTAGAGACCTGCGAGAACTTTCAGGTGCATCTGATGTCCTGGACTCTCCCATAGAATGTCCTGTCTCCCTAACATTTGAAATACTGGAATAGGTGTGGCAAATGAAAAGAGTCCAAATAACAGTGCTTGGATGAGAAAGGATAAAACATAGGGGTGTATAACACCTGTTAAACAGGAACATATTATAATTCAGATAACGACAATGGATACAGTATATGATCTGCTTAGTAGAGCGAAGAAACTCAGTGAGAAGAATCAGGTGAATAGTATTACACCTGAAGAAGTTGGTAAGCTGCACGAGGACACCCTAGCATACATTGCCTCATTAGAGCAGTCGGCAGATAGTCTGGGTATTAAGAAGGTTTATCGATCTAAGCTAGATATGGAGGCAGACACAGCTCCGATTGGCACTAACGGCAAGACTCTGCGTTTTGGACAACTAGTAAGCGTCTATGATGGTACGCACCCTGATAGTCCAGACAATGGGAAAATCTATGCTTATCAGAAACCAGGATGGCTGCTGATGGGTGAGCTCTTCACTAGAATGATGCCCAATGTAGTTCAGGACGCTGGTGACAGTGCAGCTAAAGTGATGTCACAACAAGCGGTGACAGGGCTGTTGACGGAATACAATGTAAGTAGTAACAATGGTGGAAAAACATACACATTACAAGATGCTATTGCTGCTGTACCAAGTTGTTTTCAAAAGGGAGGTCTAGTAATTGGCTTTATAGATTCTATAACGAATCTATACGTAAGGTATTACAATCAGTGCGACAATTGGACAACATCAGAAGAGTGTTGGCGGCCTATTGGTAATGAAATCATCAATGAAACTAGAGAGAGAAAACTTGTCTGCGGCAATCTAAACATTAGCACAGGATCTTCGTTTAGAAGATACAAGCTTGCTCCGAAGAATTTCATTTTTGAAAACGACGCCACCGTGACTAAGATTATATTCGGCACGAGTAGGGTGTTCCCTGAAGACAAGAAAGTAGATGTATTCGAATACTCAAGAGGTAATACTGCGGCTGTAAATGCCCATTCATTGACACTTGAAAAAGGTAAGAATTACATTGAGTGCAACCTGCCGTTCCGTAAGGGTGATGTCTTGATGGTGCAGAACCAAGAGGCTGTAAATACGAGTGGAGATTCGGTTTTTCTAATAGGAACAAACTATAGTTTTCCAATGTTCGGAATAGACATCTTTGGCCGATGGACAGAACAAGATACATATGGAGGAGCATATGATTTAGAATACAAGGAGATTGTCACGTATAACGCCAAAAGCTATGCGGACAAAACAGCTAAGAATGCATTTGAAGAGGCGAAAACATATGTAAATGAAAGGACGTCGCAGGAAAGCAATGCAATAAAGAGTTATGTTGAGGAGAACGTATTCAAGGACAATATAAAAACTAGGCTGTTTGGGTACGATTATCTTGGGGGTGCTTTTAACAGAAGACTACAGATATTGTCGGCTGGTGACCAGAAACCCTTCAATGTAGACGTGCGCATTACAAAACTCATCTTCCGCGATGAGATTGCCAATATTGTTAATGAGGACAAGGAGATAAAGGTTTATGATTGTCGTTTTGGTGTTAATGATAAAATTGAATACACGGCGACATTAAAGGCTAACACTAATTACGCTGTTTGTGATTTTACCCTAAGAAATGGTAGTGTGGTGATGGTACAGGATATCAAGCTATCCGAGAATGCATACTTAATCACGACTCTTTATGAGGCAAAAGGCTACTGTATAGACCAGTTCAATAGGTGGGTTGCTACATCTGCGCACTCTTCGCGGTTCTCTTTTGAATATCAGATAAGGCTATCGAAGTTGGATGAGATACTTAACGGAGAAGGGAATGTTACCAGCTATGCGAATACCGATTTTGTAATAATATACGGTTCTTCCCTTACGGACCATTCATGTAGCATGCGTGGACACTCATGGTGTGAGAAGGTGAATGATATTGTAGACATTCCAATTTCAAACCATGCCCTAAGCGGCAGTACCTTGTCGGGTAACATTGGCATGCTTCTGGGCGTAATAGACACGTTACGTCCATCTTATGTATGGTGGAACAACGAGGCGAACGGGACGAAGTATGGAAAGGGCGCCTTGCCACACTTAAAGGCGGCAAAGGAAATATGCGACAGCTTTAACGCCAAGATGATATTAGGTGGGGAGAACGGAACGGCCGTCGACAGAATTAAGCTGAAAGACATTGATAAGACCTATGAGCAGTTTGCCAAGGATAACGGTCTTATACATTCGGAATTACGCCGAGAAATTCCAAATGTGGGAGCAACTTATAAGGGCTTTGACAGCGGCGTGCACCAAGGCTACCGTAACCAAGCGTGTTTTTTCAAGCATGTAGATGCATTTAATTCGCTACGTATCATGAAGTCCGTCAAGATATTCATAGTTCGCCCAAAGTCTGCCGACAAAAATATCCATGAGTTGTGCTATGACGACAACTACCAGCGTCTATTGAACTTCCGCGCAGCATCGAGTGGCACTAGGACGTCTAAGACTTCGGGGCAGATTGACAATTTGGATGATGCACGTTATGTAGTCGATGGAGGAACAGACAATGGTACGAAATCATATGAAGTAGACCAAGTTGTTACGGGTGGAAGTGTGACCTGTTTTAAGAAAGCCGTTGTTGAGGTCATTACTGATACGATAGGTGTAACGAGCGGAACATTCGTTGTGGGATGTGACATTAGGCCGACAGGAGTTTACATTGCAAGGGTACGCAGCGCAAGCACATTGTATGATGGAGACGTAAGAAGTAAGTGGGAAAGCGTAGGTTTTGAGTACGAAGACAATAATATTATTGTAGAGCTAGGCCGAAAGAACGCAGACATTCAACTGTACGACAAGATACGCTTCATTGTTGTGTGCGAGGGTGCATTCAACCTGTCAAAGCCTATATTCAAGGACTATGATGGAAGTCCAAAGATTATCGCCAAGTCATACGAACAGAGACAATATGGTACGGAATTGAATGATAATGTACTGATGGCTGATGGCTGGACTTTGAGCGGGGCTTTTGTTGAGACCGCGCCCAATGCGCTAGGTTTGTACAAGGCTGACACAAGCCACGTTAGACTTGGCTCTAAGGGGGATAACGCCACGAAGAGCATTGCAATACCCAAAGGGACAAGGCGTGTGGCTATTAGGATTGTAGCACAACGATTTTTACCCATCGCGACAAAGAGGTTTGAGAGTAACGCCGAAGTTCAGAATAGTGGATATATTACATCTATGCCAGCTATCGAGGCATACGACAATGATACCTCGTTAATGGGCGTGTTGATTAATGATGCTGCCTATTCTGAAAGGCTGGTACACCAAGGTTGGTACACGGATTATTTATTGTATGATACTGACATGACGGATGACACTCTTAAGATCGAGCTGTCAAAGATTAGCGATGACACCGCGCCTATATTCGTCTATTCCGTCAGTGTCCAAAAGGTAGAATAGTAGATGGAAGAATACAAGAAATTGCAGGCGTAGTTCTGCACGCGGTTGGGGACAAAAAGCCCCCGACCATTGTTAAAGTAACGCCAATCACTTATAACAAACCGCAGGAGCGTGTGGTCGGGGGTATATCCTCGTCCACGCTCCTGCGGTTATGCGTTAATAAGTGATTGGCAGCACAAAGGTAATAAAAAAAATTAGGATAACAACAATGACACACACAATTTATTCACAAGCCCCACTTCCTTTCATGGGGCAAAAGAGAAAGTTCGTTAAGGCATTTAGGACTCTTTTAAAGAGTTACCCCGACAATGTAACCATCGTCGACCTGTTCGGCGGCTCGGGCCTACTATCTCATGTGGCCAAGCGTGAAAAACCGAATGCCACGGTGGTGTATAACGACTACGACAACTATCATCGTCGTATCGCTGCCATTCAACGTACCAATGCGCTGCTGGCTCGCATCCGTGAAGTCACCGACAGCTTGCCACGTGGTAAGGTGATACGACATCCTCACCGCGACCGGATATTGGAAATCATCGCAAAAGAGGAGCAATGTGGCTTTGTCGACTACATCACGCTGTCGCCATCGCTCCTTTTCTCGATGAAATACGCCAACAATATGGACGAACTCACCAAGCAAACGTTCTATAACACCGTACGGCGAAACGATTATTGTGCAGACGGCTACCTCGACGGCCTGACCATCGTGCACAAGGACTACAAGGCCCTCTTCGCTGAATACCGCGACAAGCCCAATGTCCTCTTCCTGGTTGACCCGCCCTACCTCTCCACCGAGGTCGGCACTTACACTATGACTTGGAAGCTTGCCGATTACCTTGATGTACTAACCATCCTACAAGGCCACGACTTCATCTACTTCACTTCCAACAAGTCGCAGATAATCGAGCTGTGCGAATGGATAGGGCGGAGCCGCATCGACCGCAACCCGTTCGAATGCGCGCACCGCGTGGAAGTGAACACCACGATGAACTACAACAGCAATTACACAGACATCATGTTATATAGGAAAAATGAAAACGATGAACAAATACTACAGCCTGCTGGATAAGATATTGTCTGACGGCCACAACCAGACAAACAAGAAGGGCAACATCACATATTTGCTCAACCAGCAGTTGACACTCACACCGGCCGACCTGCTGGACATATTCGAAAGCCGCAGCATCGCACGGCGCAAGCTGCGCAACGAACTCGACCTGTTCATGCAGGGCGAGCGCGATGTGGCGAAATATCGCGAAGCCGGCATAACGTGGTGGGACTATTGCGGAAGCATCCTTGTGAACAGCTACCCGACATATTTCGAGAAGCTGCCCGCTCTCATCGCGCGCATCAACCGCGAGAAGCGAACCAGCAAGAACTACGTCCTCTTCCTGGGCTCAACCGATGCCGAGAGCAACCAAGCACCCTGCCTGAGCCTCGTGCAGTTCCAAATTGACGATGGGCAGCTGGTAATATCCGCCTACCAGCGCAGCTCCGATGCCAACCTCGGCCTGCCCTCTGACATCTACCACCTCTACCTGATGTCGCGCCAGATAGACTTGCCCCTGAAGTCCATCACCCTCTTCCTTGGCAACGTCCACGTCTACGAGAACAACATCGGCCGCACCCGCGCCCTGCTCGATGGTGACGAAGGCGTGAAGTTCGATCTGAACGTATAGTGGCCTACACGTGGAAACATGATAAAACGGCATCCGAATACCATTCTAATGGTGTCCGAATGCCGTTTCTTTGTATCACCCCAAGAGCGTTTTCGTGGTACGCTTCGTTTTATTTTTGCATACGCTTCGTTTCCAAATTCAGTAACGCTTCGTTTTGCGGATTATACTTACAACTGTTAAATAGGTAAACTTATTTTACAAAACACGTACTCCATAACACCCCCTTCTAGCGAAAAAAGAAGCCAAAAAGTATCGTTTTCACCTTTATTTTAGCCTTTCACATTTGATTTTTACATCCTTTTTGGGCGCAATCTTGGCATTTTGCACCATTTAGCGCTTCTATTTGGTCGCCTGCTCACGATTTTTCACCGTCCCCAAAACAGCTTTGCCTGCTAAATAGCACCTTTTTAAGCCGTTTTCGGTCCTTAAAAGTCGGTTATTTTTCGTTTTTTTGAGATTACAAACGCCGCCGCGACCTGCGTTTTGCATCAGTTTACTCTGCGTTTTGCACCATTTAGCATTGCGTTTTCTAGGAGTTAGCACTGCGTTTTGCATGAGTTAGCACTGCGTTTTGCATGAGTTAGCACTGCGTTTTGTAGGAGTTAGCACTGCGTTTTGCTGCATTTAGCCGTCCTTTTTGCTGCAAAACGCCCAATATTTAGTACAAAACACCGTTTTTACACTAAAAACTCATCTCATCATCCTTCACCACTTAAGTGCGTTTTTCGGCATGTCAAACCTTCGCGAGAATTGATTATTTGCGAGCGAGCGGGCAGTTGGTGAATTTTAAAGCACTCATAATGTTAAATTTTACACTGAATATTTTACACTCTCCTCACAACATCAACTTTCAATCTATAAAGATCAAGGCTAAGCGTAAAACCATCCCACAACCAAGACAACGCGTTAAGCACTTAAAGTCGATTCGGGATTAAACACTAATTCGCTCAATCCCAGTTAACATAAAACCCAAATAGACCATCAGAGACAGTTTTGACGACTGTTTCTAATAGTCTATTTTGGGTGTGAAATCACCTGAAACAAGCCTCATGCTCCACACACAAGTCTTGTTTGCATCATCCCCCTCACGCCTTTCAACTATTGGTTGCTTGCTTTTTAGGATAGGCAAAATCGCCCTTTAAACAAAGTAAAGTGCCCCTTATTCTCTTTTTATGGGCTTGACTAGCCCTCTTAAACAACTATGAATGGGCCTCTTAGCCACCTTTTACCAGTCGTTTAAATTGCAAGTAGCTTCCACTGTTTTCTCCACATCATCGGGTAAACCTGGGAAAAAATCCATACCTGTGATACGTTCCACATCGTCGATGCTATTCATATAAAAGCTTTTAGGGTGGTTGCCCGACTCGTTACGATAGACAAAGCCAATGGCCTTGGGTTTGCCTTCCATACACAACACCACTTTAAAGAAAGCCTCCGGCACAGTCACCTTGTTCTTTCCAATGGTTTTATGCTTTCTCTTCAACAGCACCGGACCAGCTACTACATATATTTTTCCGTAACACTTAGCCCATTTACGGCACATGTTTTCCAGTTCGTGCCAGTCGCCAACGTTCAAATTATGGTCTTGTGGACAAACATTTGTGAGCAAAAACGATTGTTCTTGCGCCTTTGCATCCCATCTATTATCAGCCGATGGGCAAAGGTGTCCGCGATCGTAACCACTCCTTACATAGTCAAAATCCACGGCCCTAGGCTCAGGCACGTCTATATCTTCATGAAATTTCACGCCCTCGCGTTTGTTTTTACCTTCGGTTTGAGCGCCTGTAAGTTGCCAAGCCACCCAGTTAGGTATGCGCAAATCGCTGTTATACGATGCCGTGTAAGCCACTCGTTTCAGTATCTGTTCGGGTCTATCGGTTAGTTTTCCGGGCACTTCCAGTCCGCCTGTTATTGCTATTTGCTCCCCACTCTGTTTGTTTTTAACTTTTTTCTCGCTTGTATTTTCAAGCGCTTCAGCCCAGCTCTTCTCGCCTTGTTGTTCTTCATAAGGACGTATACCACCCATCAGTTTGCCCTGCTTAGATGGCTTCAAGCCACATGCCGACAAGCTCACAAAAGCGATTAGCGCTATATAATATATTTTTCTTTTAATCATATGTGATGCAAATATACTACATATTTTCAAAATAGCGACATTCCAAAATACAATTAGCTTGTTTAACCCCAATCTGTCATTAGAGCATAAACAGATTTTGTTTTATTGTCGGCATTTTGCCCGTCTGTGTAACGCAGGCGTAGCAGGCTACGTCAAGTTGCAAATACAGACAAAATGCCGATAAGAAATAAAAGATGTTAGGACACAACACAGAAACAAGAATTCTGGAAACATTGCGGTCTAATGAACGATTTGGGTTAAACACGAGCTTATTCTAGCAAAAACAAATATCACTATCCACATTTACAACAGCGCAAAAAGCAAAAGCAAACCTTGGCACAAACAACACGACAACTAAGTTGCGCTCTTTTTAAACCAGCCTACACCTCATAAGGACATTTGGTGATAAACAAAGCTTACTATCAACATAATAAAAAAGTGAAACCTGCGTTAATAAAACAGCTACAAAATGTGCTCAAATTAACTACTCACACCACCCAATACACACCCCTATGACAAAGATTAGAACCATAACGCTATTGATACTTTGTGCCATTACCACCCTCATGGCCTGTAATGCGCAAACCAACAACAAGCCCATGCAAGCCCAAACAGAGCAGAAAAAACAACCAGAGACCAACAATTTGGAAGCCCGCATACCTGCTCCGCAAGGTTATAAGCGTGTTAGTGTGGCCGAAGGCAGTTTTGCACACTTCTTACGCAACCTGCCTTTGAAGCCTCAAGGTAGCGATTTGCATTACTATAATGGGCAGTTAAAAGCACGAAACTATGCTGGAGCCGTTGTAGATATGGACTTCGGGAAAAACGCAAACGAGCAATGTGCCGATGCCATTATATTTCTTAGAGCGTCTTACCTATGGGAAACGGGCCAATACAACAAGATTAAGTTCTGCTTCACCAATGGTTTTAAAGCCGAATATGCCAAGTGGGCGCAGGGGTATCGCGTACGCAACTACAACTCGTGGGTAAAAAAACAAAAGCCCGACCGCAGCTATCAGTCGTTTAGACAATACCTCCATCTTGTGTTTCAGTATGCAGGAACAGCCTCGTTAAGTAAAGAGCTCAAGCCCATTGGCCGTTGTTGGTCGGCCGACATTCAAGCAGGCGATGTGTTTATAAAGGGAGGTTTCCCTGGACATGCCGAGATTGTGGTGGATGTTGCCGAGAACCAGCAAGGACAACGGGTGGTGCTTTTGGCCCAAAGTTTTATGCCAGCACAAGAGATTGAAGTGTTTCCACAATGGTTTAGTGCCTCAGCCGATGGCACATACTTGGTAACTCCGGCCTGGACATTTTCATCGCCCAATGCCAATACCATGCTATTGCGCCGATTTAAAGGGCTATAGGCTGATGGCGTAAGTTCTCCAAAGCTATGCAAAGAGGTCATACATCAGCATCGTCTAATGCTTTACTCCCATTCACTAAGCGCCATCTTCTCCCTCAAAAAACCTCTCATATCGTCCTGTTTATTGCCCTTTGGTTCTTTCAAAAGCGCGCGCGTTGCACTTCCTCGCTCGCATTCAACACACCATTTAGCACCATTTCATCGGAAGGTTTAGATGCATTGCCTCAGGCCAACAACAAAAACAAAAAACGATTTGCAGGGGACATCAAATTATTTTACAGCACTTACCCGCTTTTAAAAGCACAGCAAAAGCCAAGCAAGCAAAGCTCAAAGCAAGGAGAAACAACAAAAAAAGTGGCCGTTGCCAGCCTTTCGGCATAACAACGACCACCCTCAGTGATATCTAAAATCGTTAATTTTTCTATGTTACACGGGTATGTTAATACGTCCGTAATTGTACATTTTGAGCACATTCACACAATACTTGTTAAACTTATCGCTCGTTACAATTTTTTTTACTATCTTTCTCATAACTTTTTCCTTTCTAATTTTTATCTTCTTAATCTTGTGTTCGATGCGTCTTCACATCGGCTTATCCTTAAAACAGTCTTATTAAGACCTAAAGCGATATTCGCTAAACGCAATGCAAAGTTACGGCCAAACATTGTGCGCGCAAACAATTTAATGAGAAATTGGTGTTTTTATGCCATATATTTGACGCATATCAACCAAGTTGACCTGCATCAATGCCAAATAACTGCCATTTAATCGGTCTTCAACACATTGAGCAAACACCCATGTTTATCAAACGAATAGCGATGGCCAAGATATAGCGTAACAATAAGCGAGAGCATAGGAGCACAGAACGTGATGCAAGAGATGAGTATTTGATAGCGCACCGCAGTGTCGGGAGTCGACCCACCCAATATCTGTCCAATCATTGTTCCAGGGAAACTCACCAGCCCCATCACTGCCATATTGGCAATACATGGCATAAAAGCCTTCTCTATGGCTTGCCTAATAAAAGGTGTTAGCGCCTCCAATCGGGTGGCACCATTACCCAAGAGGTAGAAATACAGCTGCCGTTCGCGTTGCAATCCCTGATAATAGGTACTTAGAGACAGCACATTTACGCCCAGCATATTGCCCAAAAGAATGCCCACAATGGGGATGAAATAACGTGCATCAAAGGGGTTAGACAGGCGCAACACCACAAAAAGAGCATACATGCACACCACCAAAGCCCCCACACCAAGACCCACAGCAATGGGCATAAGCATCTGTCGCATGCGCAATCGGGTGCGGTTTACGGCCGTAAACGATGCCACCAGCACCATCAACACAAACCAAAGCACATTAACCAGCCAATTGTTATAGTTGAAAAGGAACTCCAAATAAAGACCTATAAGCGACATTTGAACCACCATCCGCACTGTAGAGATGATGGTGGAACGAATGAGGGGCACTTTGAAATAATGAAAAAAATAAAGCGGAACAAGCACCAATAGTAGAGCAAGGAGCATTCCGATGATGGTAATATTCATTGTATAAGTAGGGGTTTTGTTATTATGGTTGGTGTGATTTAAGCGTTAGCGTCTTGTCGCATTGGCCAGCAAAGGCCCTGTCGTGGCTAACAGCAATAATAGCTGTGCCATGCTTAGCCAAGCCTTGCAGATATCCAGCCACAAGCAACGAGCTGTCTACATCGAGTGCCGAAGTGGGTTCGTCTATCAATAACATCTTTTTATCAAGCAATCCAGCCATCGACAGCATGATTCGTTGCCGTTCTCCGCCACTCACATCAGCCAGTCGTTTAGCATATAAAGCCTCATCTAGTCGTAGTCGCTGCCATTCTTCCATCAACGCTTCTTTAGAAAATCGCTTGTTGCGGTTCACCCTTAGCTGGTAGGGCAAGCCCACTAGTTCGGCCACTGTGTTGCAAGGCAAACTCACCTCTTGCGGTATATAGGCCATCATGCTGCGCATATACTCGGCAGAGAGCGTTGTTAGCTCAGTTCCACCAATGCTAACTACCCCCTCGTCTAGCGGTTGAAAACCCAAAATACATCGTAAGAGTGTTGTTTTTCCGCATCCCGATTCTCCCATTACGCAAAGCATCTCGCCCCCATTAACCACAAACGAAAGATTGTGAAACAGGCCCTTACCCTCTAACGCAAGGCTTGCGTCTTTCATTTCTATCGTCATATATTATATAATATGTGTGCTGGTGCAAAGCGCTTTCAACAACAACAGGGGCATAAGCACAAGTGTTGCTGTGAGAAGACTGAATTGACGCCAAGCATTCTATAAGTTGTATCAAGTGATGAATTGACCACAAAAATACAAAGAAAAGTTCATAAACGTGTCGGTTTCAATCTTTTTACACTAACTTTGCAATAACAACGAAGCAGATTTATCAGCATGACAACATACAACGAACAAGACACAACAATGCATTTACCTGCCGAATGGCACGAGCAAAGCGGTGTGCAACTTACGTGGCCACATGCAAACACCGACTGGGCACCCATATTGCCCGATATCATCAAGGTGTTTGTGGAAATGACTAGAGCCATAACCAAACACGAAAAAGTGCTCATCGTGGCACCTAACACCGATGAAGTGAAAGCCATCTTGATGAGAAACCTAGGCATGGAACGACTTCGTAACGTGCTTTTTCATCAATGCGACACCAACGACACATGGGCAAGAGATCATGCTGCCCTAACCCTTACGGGCAACAACACCAACAGTGGCTTTAGGGTGCAAAACACTTTACTTGACTTTAAGTTTAATGGCTGGGGCGAAAAGTTTGCAGCCGACAAAGATAATGCCATCACCGAGCACCTATATCATGATGGTATGCTCAACGGAACACTTGAAAGCCACAAAGATTTTGTGCTTGAGGGCGGTGCCATAGAGAGCGACGGACAGGGCACGGTGTTTACCACTTCGCAATGCCTGTTAGCAAAACACCGCAACCAGCCCATGGCTAAAGACGACATCGAACAACGACTGATGCAGGCATTGAGAGCCAAACGCATAGTGTGGCTAGACCATGGCAATCTGATTGGCGACGACACCGACGGCCATATTGACACCATCGTGCGTACTGCACCCAACAACACCTTGGTATATGTGGGCTGTGATGATAGTCACGACGAACAATTCGAGGACTTTTTGGCCTTAGAAAACCAGCTATTATCATTGCGCACAGAAGCAGGTATGCCCTACAAGCTGCTACGACTGCCCATGCCCGATGCCATTTACGATGAAGGTGAACGCCTACCAGCCACCTATGCCAATTATCTTATCATCAATGGCGCTGTGCTTTGTCCTACCTATGCACAGCCCGAAAAAGACATGCTGGCCATGCAAATCATTGCACAAGCCTATCCCAACCGCGAAGTGGTGGGCATAGATGCACGCACCGTTATCAAACAACATGGCTCATTGCACTGCCTCACCATGCAGTTCCCACAGGGCGTATTAGTCAATAACCTCTAAAACCACAACAAAGAAGAAATGATTAGAACAGGAATTATACAACAACAAAACACGGCCGACATTCAAGACAACATGAAACGTCTGGCCCTTGGCATTGAACAACTGGCCAAAGAGGGCGCTCAACTCATTGTTTTGCAAGAGTTACACAACTCATTGTACTTCTGCCAAGAAGAACAAGTTGACATATTCGACCTCGCCGAACCCATTCCAGGTCCGTCAACCCTGTTTTTTGGCCAACTAGCCAAGGAACATGGCGTGGTGATTGTTACCTCGCTGTTCGAGAAAAGGGCTCCAGGACTGTATCATAACACGGCCGTAGTGATGGAAAAAGATGGCACCGTAGCAGGCATCTACCGCAAAATGCATATACCCGACGACCCCGCATACTACGAAAAGTTTTATTTCACACCAGGCGACTTGGGGTTTCAACCCATCAATACTAGCGTTGGCCGACTAGGCGTGCTGGTGTGTTGGGACCAATGGTATCCTGAAGCAGCCCGACTAATGGCCATGCGGGGTGCCGATATGCTTATCTATCCCACTGCTATTGGTTATGCCGCAAGCGATGACGAAGCCGAACAGCAGCGCCAACGCGAGGCTTGGACCACCATACAGCGTGCGCATGCCGTGGCTAATGGTTTACCTGTAGTGTCGGTTAATCGTGTTGGCTTCGAGCCCGATCCTTCTAATCAAACACCTGGTATCAACTTCTGGGGCAGTTCGTTCGTAGCAGGACCGCAAGGTGAACTGCTTTTCCGCGCCAACGACACCGACGAACAACGCGCCATCATCGATATCGACGTGGCTCATAGCGAGCAAGTTCGCCGTTGGTGGCCATTCTTCCGCGATCGTCGCATCGACGAATACGCAGGTCTTACGCAGCGTTTCTTACAGCCCTAGCAGTTCTTTTCCTTGCATTGGGTAAACAAAATGGCTATTGAGAGGCTAATAACAGTTTAGCATTGCACTTCAAGGTAAGCGTCAAAACCTTCCTTGAGGTGCAAATTTCGTTTACATCGACCCCTAGCTACCCACCCTTTTGCTGGCTTTATATCAATTACTTACGCTCACCCCACAAACCAAAAGGTGACTAAAATACACTCTACACACTACGAAAACTCATAAAATGGCATAAAAACACAGCTATAAATTTGTGTAAAAACTAGAAAAAGCCTTATCTTTGCATCTACTGGAAGATATTAACTAACAGCATACACAAAGCAATGCATGCTAAACGTATAATACTTACACTTAAACCGTGTGTAACATATAGCAAAATATCCATCTAAAGTAATCAACTAGCACACCTATATAATGAGAAGAATAAGCTACTTTTTGTTTGCTCTTGCCTTTATAACCAGCTGCAAGCAAGCCAAAAATGTAAACAACAACAGCTCGATGCAACCCAAAGACACGGTGCAGACAGTAAGTAAACCCGAAACCGAACCACAACCAGACTTGAAAACTAATCCGCTGGAGTTTATACCAAATGGGTATGAACTGTTTTCAAGAACCGAAGGCGACTTGAATAAAGACGGAAAAACCGACGTGGTACTCATGATAAAGGCCACAGACCCTAAAAAATGGGTGGACGACGAATATCGCGGACGACTCAATCGAAATCGTCGTGGACTGATTATTCTCTTTAAACGAGATGGCGGATACGAGTTAGCAGCAGAGAACGACGAGTGTTTTACTTCTGAAAACGAAGACGGTTGTGCTTATTACCCACCCGAATTAAGCCTCTCAATCCAGAAAAACATCTTGGTTTTGAATTATGCATACGGACGATACGGCTATTGGGAATACATCTTTAGATACCAAAACAACGACTTCGAACTTATTGGTTACAACAGCTATAGCTGCAGAGGAGGGGTTACACTTGGCATTACCGAAGTGAATTTCTCTACTCGAACCTATGTGCATAAAGAGAATGTAAATGCCGATGAAGAAGATGAAGAGGAGGTATTTAAGGTAAAAACAGTGAAATTTAAACGTAAAAACCTTATAAAACTAACAGAGATAACCGACTTTGATGAACTGGATTTGGACTTACCCAACAATGATTAGTGCTTCAACAACAATGGTAAAAACGCTAAAGTTTGTGCTTGTAGTGTTCGTAATAATGGGCTGCAAGCAATCCAAAACCCATAATTCTGCCATACAGGCGCAACAAAGCAACATCGTGCAGACTGCAACAAAGCCAGCCAGCGTGGAACAAGCCGCATTAAAGGCAACGGCCGATGAATATGTTCCCTTGGGGTATGAAGTGATTTCACAGTTTGATGCAGACGTAAATCAAGATGGTAAACCCGACAAACTTATGACTATCTGGGGAACAGACCCCCAAAAAATAAAGACAAATGAAGACGGAGAAGACATTAACAACAATCGTGGAGGAATAATCATTGTCCTAAAACACGATGCAGGTTACGAACTAGCCGTGGCGAATTACAAGTGTTTCTCTTCAGATACTTTCGGTGGTGACGAAATTGATGATGTGGTGTTCGACTATTATATGAAGAACAACACCTTGGTTTTTCATTTTGCGCACGGACGATACGGCTTTTGGAAGTACATCTTTAGATACCAAAACAACGACTTCGAACTTATTGGTTACCACCTAGACCAGTCTAATGGGGCTATATCCTCGCTCATCGAAGACGTTAATTTCTCTACACGCACAGCGGTGTATAAGCAAAATATGAACAACAACGATGAAGAACCCGCGAAATATAAAGTTAAAATCATTAAGTTTAAACGTGACAACCTCATCAAACTCTCTGAAATTGCCGACTTTGACAACCTAGACTTAGGTCTTCCCGAAACGGAATAAACAGCCTTTCGCAGAGATTAAACCCTTAAAGTGGCTGCGTTAAAACCATTGTCATGTTTTAGTGCAGGGCGCGAAATATCGATATACTCGCATTAAGAACAAAAAAACTTGAAAGAAAGACGAGCCACTTAAAACACAACAGACCGCAAATAAAACAAAAAGCGTTCTTTTGCGGGTGGCAACCATAAGGCCAACTCACAAAAGAACGCAAAACAAAAACGACAACGGCTTAATCTTTCAATCCGTCTATCACCTCTTGAGCCTCGCCATTGAGGTTAATGTTCCTCGTTGTCTTAGCTTGTATAGAACCAGCCTTCATTATATCGGCCATATCTACACCCGTTGCCGACTTCAATACGTCGAACGCTTGCTTGATAGCCACAGGCACATTGCCACTCATGGCACTTATTCCATTGCCGTCGCCGCTGTAAATATTAACGTCTTTGATGGCACTAATGGGTTTCGCCACATTCTCAACAATCTGCGGAAGCACTTCAATCATCATCTGTGCCACAGCTGCATTATTATATTTCTTATAGGCTTCGGCCTTTTTATCCATCGCCTGAGCTTCGGCTTCACCTTTTTTTAAGATAGCATAAGCCTCAGCTTCACCCTTAGCCTTGATACCTTGCGCCTCTTGTTCAAGCTTATAACGAGTGGCATCCGAAGCAGCATTCTGTGCTTGCGCCTGCTGTTCGGCTTCATAGCGTTGTGCTTCGGCAATGCGTTTGCGTTGTTCCAAGTCGGCTTCAGCATTCTTTTGCACCTGGTATTTTTCAGCATCAGCACGTTTTTCTACCTCGGCAGCCAATTCATTTTGTCGGATAACGATTTGCTCTTGCGAAAGAATTTGCTGGCGTTTAGTTTTTTCAATCTCGGCCTCAACAGTCTTAATATTGATTGTTTTCTGTTGTTCCTGTTGTTGAATGGCATATGCAGCATCGGCATCAGCCTGGGCTGTGTCGGCTTGTCGTTTCAGTTCGGCACGCTTTAAGGCCAAGTCGTTGTTCTTCATAGCGATGGCCGTATCGGCGTCCACACGTGCATCGTTGGCATCCTTGTCGGCATGAGCCACCTGAATTTTCACGTCGCGTTCGGCGATCGCACGGTTAATAGACGCATCTTTCTTAATCTTGGCCGTATTATCAGCACCCAAATCGTGTATCAAGCCCTCCTTATCAGTAACATTTTGTATGTTACACGAAATGATTTCGATACCCAATTTGGCCATATCATGTTGCGCTTTCTGCATCACTTGGTCAGAAAATCCATCACGATCAGTATTCAACGAGCGCAAGTCGAGCGTACCAATAATCTCGCGCATGTTGCCTTGAAGCGAGTCTTGTAGTTGTTCGGCAATCATGGCTGGTGTCATATTCAGGAAGTTTTTGGCGGCCAACCGCGTACCCTCTGCATTAGGAGTCACCCTAATTTTGGCCACAGCGTCTACATCCACATTAATAAAGTCGGTTGTAGGCACACTCTCTTCGGTCTTGATATCCACCGTTATCTGTCCTAGATACACACGGTCTAAACGTTCAAAGAACGGAATACGGAAACCTCCAGAACCGATGAGCACACGCGGTTCGCGACTTAAACCCGAAATAATATAAGCATACGAAGGTGGAGCCTTTACATAGGCTGCGAACAAAAATAGAATAAACAAAACAACGGCAACGCCGATGATTACATAAAGCTGGAATTGTTCAAGCATAATAAAATATTTTTAGTTACTGTGAATTCATTTTAGCTAGGCAAAAGGTTTGACTCACTCCTATTTTCCACTTCTTTGAGCTAATAAGGAGCATGCCTTAACTTTCGTATAAGCCCTGCAAATATAGCCTATAAATTCGAAAAACGCAACAAAAAACTACGATTTTTTTCACCAATTTAATGCTCAATAGATAATTAGATAAGCAAAACCGTACGAAGCGAATACCCTTTTTACTATCCAATAAATGCAAACAAGAGTAACCCATAGTGTTGTGTGAGAGCCCATACCCAGTAAATAAAGATAACCCAACAATCAATTCACCAACGAATGAACACTCAACAGCAAACTAACAACATGCCCCAATGTCCCCGTTACACATTCTCCCAACGGCACTTGATATTTTAAAAGCAACATAACCCTAAAACATCGCACAACTGAAAATATCATGAAAATAACACTTTATTTTCCTTTTACATGCAATATAATTGAAAAAAGGCAGTTTAACATAAATAAAGATAATAACTATGACGATATACGAAGCACTGGCAATAGCTGTTGCTTTTCTGCTTAGCGTATGTTTCGGGTTTGTTTTCATACCTGGAATATTAAATTTCTGCAAGGAGAAGAACATTTACGACATACCCAACCAACGTAAGGTGCACAAAACGCTTGTGCCCCGACTGGGTGGTTTGGCCTTTGTTCCTGGCATTACCTTGTCGATAATTGTGGCAGTTGGCGTGATGAGTGTAGGCTTCACCGAATCGAAGATACAAGTGAGCCTATGGAGCGTGGCCTTTTTGGCCAGCTTACTGCTGGTTTATGCCATCGGTGTTGTCGACGATCTTATTGGACTTAACGCACGCATTAAATTCACCGTGCAGATAATTACAGCCTGCACACTGCCCCTTTGTGGACTATACATCAACAATTTATATGGTTTTTTGGGCATCCACGAAGTGCCTTATTGGCTTGGTTTCCCCCTCACCGTGTTTGTTATCACCTTCATAGATAATGCCATTAACCTCATCGATGGTATCGACGGCCTTGCTGGTGGCTTGGCAATGCTCGCGCTCATGGGCTTTTGCTTTATCTTCGGCCATGCACAATTGGTGCCTTACGCCATTGTTGTGGTGTCGCTTATTGGCGTATTGATACCCTACATGCGCTATAATATTTGGGGAAAAGCCGAACAAAACCGAAAGATATTCATGGGCGACTCGGGTAGTCTTACCTTAGGCTTCATCCTAGGTTTCCTCTTTGTTAAGTCGGCCATGCACAATCCGCCCCTCATGACTGGGTCGCCAACGCGCTTTATGTTGGCCTATAGTCTGCTTGTTGTACCTGTTTTCGATGTCGTTCGCGTAATACTCCACAGGCTTCGCACACGCCAACCTTTGTTTAATGCCGACAAAAATCACATCCACCACAAGCTCATACGCCTGGGAATGACCCAACACCAAGCCCTAATCTTTATTCTTGGCTTGGCCGTGGCATACGTGGCTGTAAACCTTTTGCTGTTTACTACAATCTCGATAACAACCATCGTTCTGATTGATGTTGCTGTTTTCACCGTGATGCAGCTATTGCTTACACGCAAGGTGGAGCGTAAAGAATTGAAAATTGCCGCATGAAAAGAATATTCGACCTCATTATTTCGGCTCTTTGCCTTGTGATTTTCTCACCCCTCATCTTGCTTTGTGCCATTGCCATAAGGCTTGACGATGGGCTACCCGTTATCTATACACAAGAGCGTATAGGCCGAAACGGCAAACCTTTCTTTATCTATAAATTCAGAACAATGCGCATGGATGCCGAAGAAAACGGGCCCATGGTGCTTGAGGTTGATGGCGACGACCGCCTTACACGTGTGGGTAAGTTTCTTCGCGAGCATCATCTCGACGAGTTGCCACAACTTTGGAACGTACTTATTGGCGACATGGCATTTATTGGTCCCCGCCCCGAACGCCGTTTTTACATCGACCAGATTATGCAAAGAGATGCCCGCTACGAACAACTTTACGCTCTTCGCCCCGGCGTAACATCTTATGCCACCCTCTACAATGGTTATGCCGATACTATTGATAAAATGCTTAAACGTCTTGAACTAGACCTTTATTACCTGCAACACCGCTCGTGGTGGATGGACCTACGCATCTTGGCTAGCACATTCTTAAAGATTGCTGGTGGGAAAAAGTTTTAAGCGCCTGCATACCGCATCTGTAAAAACCGCTATCTGAGACAGAATTTTAACTTATGTTGCAACATCAAGCAAAGACACTAGCAATCTAGCCGTATACAAGACACACCCAACCAAGGGCAATGTAACAGCAAATAACACCAAACTGCCCTCGCTGATTATTGATGTTGGCAAAAGCTAAACATTAAAATCTTTTCTCTAGATAAAAAACATTGGTTTATTGGCATTTTTACAATCAACAGACCAATTTATTATAAACACCATTATTTAGCGTGGACACCACGAACGCCCACTATTAACAGAATAATATAATCCCCTACTTGTTGTGGCCCACAGATTGGAGCCATCTGCAAAGATGTCGAAAAATGAGCCGTAAGAAGTAAGAATGCACCGAGCCGACCACGTTTTACCACTATTTTGTGAGCAATAAACACCCTTTGAGGTACAAGCTAGCAATTCTCCTCCAAAGACACTAAGGTTTATAAACGTGCCTACCGAAGCATCGCTACAACGAGTGGTCCACGTGCAACCACCATTTGTTGAATACTCGATAATGTTTTTCAGACTATTGATGCGAATTACATCTCCGCCAAAGTTAATTAGTTGTGCCATGGTTGTGTCTCCAATGCCTACCCAGTTTTTCTAGGCTTTAATAGTAGATGTTTAGATGCGCTAACTGGCTGTGCTTATTTTAGACCAGCTATTCATGGTTGCCCTGGTTCAAAGAAGCACAAACCCAACCATTTCACAGCAATTGCCATAAACCACTTGTGGCATGTTTAAAGTGTTAGTACAGCAACCATTTCTCATAATAAGCACATCGCATTTGTTTGTTTAAAATACGCGTGGGAGATAACAATGTCTCCCCACCTGCAAAGTTATAGAATTTTAAACAGAATACACAAATATTATCAGCACAAATTTATTGCTATTGACCTAATTAAGCCTTTAACTGCCATATTTTAATTAAACTTTTGAGGGATAAACAATTTTACAATAAGCCCAAATGGGCATTAACCCTAACAACAATCGCACTTATTACGAATAGATGGCATGGCATGTAAAATCTCAATCAACTATTGACAAAACAACCAACCATAATAAAAGATGCAAGATGAGACTATACCCAAAACAAAACACAAGACTATAGCCCTTGGTTTTAAAAACTCATCTTGTTCACTAACTTTGTTAATTTCGGTGTTTTTATTTTACAAAACACACTCTCAAAACAAGCCCTTTCTAGCAAAAAACAACGTTAAAAAACATGCTTTTTACCCCTTTTTCAGCCTTTCGTATTTTATTTTTACATCAATTTTGAGCACAGCAACTGCGCTTTGCACCATTTTGCCTTTCTATTTGCGCGCTTGTTCACCAATTTTCATCGGCCTAAAAACCACTTTTAGCAGCTAAAAAGCCTTTTAAAAACCGCATTTCAGCCCTAAAAGGCGTATATTTATGCCATCTACAACCCCTAAAAACCTTTCATAAATCGCAAAATATTGCATTTAATTCTGCGTTTTGCACCATTTAGTCTTGCGTTTTGCAGCAAATAGCACTGCGTTTAGTAGGAGTTAGCCTTGCGTTTTGCATGAGTTAGCACTGCGTTTTGGTGCATTTAGCGAGGCGTTTTGCACCATTTAGCCCAAATTCTTGCCAAAAACACAGATATTTTCAACGAAAACCCGTTTCGTCGATATTTATTCGCAAACCATCTTTTTATTCAAACAAACCCTTGCGAGAATCGATTATTTGCACGCCAATGGACATTTGGTGACAAAAAAGACGCTCACAATGTTAAAATTTACACCGTTTATTTTACACACAACAAACCATAAACAGCTTAGAGCTTAAAATAACGGGATTACTAAAAAGAAATCCTTCAATTAAAAACACGCCAACCACTTAGTAGCGATAAACATTAAACATTAAAGCGCCTAACCCACCGAAATTCATCGAACACATGTTCATCCCAAACAAACACTTGCCAAAGACAATTCACCATCTAGACATAAATAAAAAGCCCCCCGATAATAACAAAAAGCCATAATATAGGCATCGCTAAAATCGTTAATCTTGTATTGACTTGCATTTTTTACGTTTATTTTTTGTAAGTTTGCATTCAATAATAACTAAACCTGTATATTTACCAATATGGAAATGAACGATGGCCAAGGCACAACCAAAGCCACAGAGATGCAAAGCGACAACACGCTGAACCATTTTTTTGAAGAACAACTACAAGCATGGCCCGACGCCAAGCAACGTTTTAACGACCTTAAAGGCGTATTGCTCAAGGCTGTTACTTGCGCAGGCATACCATTTTACGTGCAATGCAATCCTGCACGTCTTGTTTCAACGAGTGCAAAGATTGATAAGGCAGCACTGGCACAACGCCCATGCTTCTTATGCGAGAAGAATAGACCAGAGGTACAAACGCAAATACCCATTGGCAACGACTTTGAACTATTGGTTAACCCCTTCCCCATCCTGCCACTGCATTTCACCATACCTGCAAAAATGCACCAACCGCAACTTATTCGCGAACATTACGATAAGATGCGACAACTTCTTGACCGTTTCGAGCAACTCACCGTGTTTTATAATGGCCCTAAATGCGGTGCTTCTGCCCCCGACCACATGCACTTGCAAGCTGGTATGGGTAGCCATTTGCCCGTGCGCGACAATTGGGATATGCTTTACTCCAATCGCCAAACGTTGCTCGTGGCCCAAGATGGCGCTGAATTAGCAGCCCTCACTAATTATGCTTGTCCGGCATTTGCCATCATTGCCAACAATGCCGATACCGACGCGCAACTGTTTGAAACGCTTTACCAAGCCCTACCGCAACGTAAAGACGAAACCGAACCCATGTTCAACATCCTTAAATGGCGCCACAACAATGTGTTTATCACCGTGGTAATACCCCGCGACAAGCATCGCCCTGCCTGCTATTCGGCCGAAGGAGATGCACAAATGCTTATCAGTCCTGGGGCACTAGATATGGGCGGACTAATTATTACACCACGTAAAGAAGACTTCGACCGCCTAGACACACCCCTTCTCGAGGCCTTATTTAAAGAGGTGGGCATGCCCCAAAACACCTTCGAAGAAGTGAAACAAAAGGTGGCCAACCCATAAAACCAACCCTACACCAACAAAAAAGATATAGACAACAACGAGAAAAAAGCCAAACACCTAAGCGCGGCTACGGCTAGTAGGCCTCGTCTACGGCTTTATACGGACTATTCTCGTAGACCCCACAAATTAATAAACCCAGAAACGCAACACATCATGCAACTAAAATACAATGAAGCGCCCCAAGTATCGGTGGGCATCATGAGCGCAAAAGAGATAGATTTCGTGCTTAACGCAGCCTATAAAGTAAACGATAACGAAGCACAAGGCCAACAGAAAGTAAGCCTGAGCAATAATCATATTGTATGGAATGGAGAAGAATACACCCAATTAACCTTCCAACCCAGCCATGCAGAGGCCAATTTCTCGCTTCATAATGTTACCATTGGTGTGAATTTCCACTGGGAACAACAACAAACACAAACCTTTAAGGGAACATTACGATTGGTGATAGACGGAGACAAAATTGTGGCCATCAACCAACTATCGGTTGAAGACTATCTTGAAAGTGTGATATCAAGCGAAATGAGCGCCACCTCTAGTCCCGAATTACTAAAGGCTCATGCAGTTATCTCGCGCAGTTGGCTGCTTGCCCAGATACAAAATCGCGACAAGAAAACAGCTGCTTCGGCCACATCATCGGCATTCGTGATGAACGAAAACGAGATTGTAAAATGGTACGACCGCGAAGACCACACGCTCTTCGACGTGTGCGCCGACGACCATTGCCAACGATATCAAGGCATAACCAAGGCCACTAGCAAACATGTGGCAGAGGCAGTGCAAGCCACTCGTGGCCTGGTGTTGTTATCCGACGAGGGTATCTGCGACGCCCGCTTTAGCAAATGCTGTGGTGGAATGGTTGAAGAATATCGTTATTGCTGGGAAGACGAAGACAAACCCTACCTTAAAGTGGTGCGCGACAATGCCAACGCAACGGTAGACGTAGACCTAACCAACGAGTCAAATAGCGATGATTGGATACGCTCTAACCCCGACGCATTTTGTAATACCCACGATGCACGCATACTTTCGCAGGTGCTAAACGACTTCGACCAAACCACAACCGACTTTTATCGCTGGCGTGTGGAATACACTCAAGAAGAAGTGGGACAGCTGCTCAAAAAGAAATTAGGCATTGATTTTGGGCTTATTACTGCCTTCGAACCGCTTGAAAGAGGGAAAAGTGGCCGAATATCACGCCTTAAAATCGTTGGAACAAAACGCACACTCGTATTGGGAAAAGAACTGGAAATACGCCGCGCACTTAGCGAAAGCCACCTATATAGTTCGGCATTCGTGGTGGATGTGGCCGAACGCGATGCCCAAGGGCAGCCCCTACGCTTCGTATTTATAGGTGCAGGATGGGGCCACGGTGTGGGACTGTGCCAAATAGGCGCCGCCGTAATGGGCGAGAAAGGTTATCCTTTCCACGAGATTTTGGCCCACTACTATCCAGGAGCCGAACAAAAACGCCTCTACCCATAAACAACACAAAGGCGCGGGAGAAGCCTTGCAACAAGTGCTTCCCCACCCTTTGCAATAAAGCCAACACCAAAGGCAATCTGCACACAAAGCATAACGCCTAAAGTGCAAACAAACAATCCTGCTAAAGCAGGTGGTATCAAGCAACAACACCGCATATGACCACAGCCAAAGAAACCCCATGGAGATGGCTGCCTACAACCTATATAGGCACAGGAACGGCACAAGCCGCCATCGCCACACTTGCACTTTTGCTTTATAAGCAACTGGGATTGGGCAATGCAGAAATAACCTTTTACACGGGCTGGTTGTTTCTGCCTTGGCTATTGCGCCCATTGTGGTCGCCATTTGTGGGACTAATACGCACCCCCCGATGGTGGATTGTGGCCATGCAACTAATGCTTGGCGTGGCTTTAGGCGGCGTGGCATTCACCATACCCACAGCCCATTGGCTGCAAGGCACATTATTTTTTCTAGTGCTTTTAGCCTTTGCTTTAGCCATTCACGAAACCGAAGCCGACATTTTTTACCACGACACCCTAGGAAAAGCCATGCGCACGGGGCTAGCAGGTATGCCAGGCATATTCCGCTTGCTAGCCTTTATCTTTGTGCAAGGCTTCTTGGTGATGGTGGTTGGCAATCTGCAATTGCTTTATCGCAACAGCATAAGCCTGTCGTGGAGTTTGGTATTCTATTCTGTTGCAGGCCTTTTTATTCTTGCTTGGCTATGGCATCGCACAGCATTACCCACCCCTTACAACGAGTCTATCCACCTTCTACGCAAACAACAGCGATGCGAACAGATGACCGAACGATGGATGGAGGTAAAAAAGCAAGTACAAACGCTATTTACACAGCACACCCGTCAACAGCTGTTGGCCGTGTTCTTTTTCGCCTTTATCTTCTTATTTCCCGAAGCACTCACTTCTAAGGTGGTGATGCTCTTTCTTGTTGATGCCAACCACAACGGCGGTTTAGGACTTTCGCCACAAGAATTTGGGTTGGCCTTTGGTACGGTTGGCGTTGTAGCACTTATTGCTGGCAGTTTGATTAGTAAAAATCTCATTGCCACGAAAGGCTTGGCTACATGCATCTTGCCAATATCTGCAGCACTGTTGTTCACCAATGCATTCTATATTGCGCTTAGTGAGACGCAGCCAACGAGTTTGGGAGTCATCGCCATCAGCATTCTTTTGGGACAAATGGGCTTAGGAATGGTGCTAAGTGTTTTCCACGAGGCGTTGAAAACCTTAGCCAACAAACTAGCCCAGCCAGTGGCGCTGGTGCTGCTCACTTCTGTTTTGGCCTTAGGTCAAATGCTTCCAAGCATGTTCTCGGGTGCGCTACAAGAGTGGTGGGGCTACAACAATCTCTTTCTTGCTGCCTTTATATGTGGTATTATCTCGCTAGCGGGATGCTTTTGGATAAAACCCATGCTACAACATGAACACAATGAAAACAAAAAAAAATAAAAACGGTTTGGAGTTTTTTAAACTAAAACTCACTGCAGAAGGTTAAAGAGGTATAGAAAAACAAGCCTATATCCCACACCCACAGACGAAAAAGGCACTATCGGCACAATATGCCAAGAAAAGAAACAACCCAAGGCTAGCACCATAAGTCTATAAAAGCAAAATAATGCTAGAATAATGAAATAACTTCAAACATCGTGCGTTATAAATATAATATGAAACACAAATTCGCCATATTAATTTGGGCAAGCCTTACGCCCGCATTTGCCTTGCAAGCGCAGGTGTGGCGCGAAACAAACGAACACGGAAAAATAAATTTAGGCAAAGACTTGGGCTACTCAGTAGAAGCCCAAGCAACAGCCTCTAGCGGACAAACACCCCTTTGGCTCAATGCCAACAAGCACGGACTGAGTTCGCTTGAGAAAACCAACGCCTACCTAATGGCGGGCATCGAACGCCCACTATCTACCGACTCGGTGCGAAAATGGGCCGTGGGCTATGGCCTTAATGTGGCCCTTACGCATGGCTTCACAAGCAGGCTGGTGGTAGACCAAGCTTTTGTGCAGGCACGTTGGCTCTACGCCACGCTCACCGTTGGCAGTAAACGCCATCATATGCAACTAAAAAATGAGACACTAAGCACAGGATCACAGTTGCTGGGCATCAACGCTCGCGCGATACCACAGGTGCGTTTAGCCTTAGAAGACTATTGGATATTGCCCTTTGGCAATGGCTGGCTTCACCTAAAAGGACATGTGGCATATGGTAAAACCACCGACGACAAATGGCAAAAAGAGTTTTCGGGCCAACAAAGTCAATACACCGAAAACGTACTCTTTCACAGCAAGGCTGGCTATTTGATGATTGGTAACCCCGAACGCTTTGCTCCCATGTCACTAGAACTGGGATTGGAGATGGCTTCTACTTTCGGCGGAACATCTTACACACCACAACCAGATGGCACAGTGAAGACAATACACGGGCGAACCGGACTAAAATCGTATTGGAAAGCATTCTTGCCAGGCGGTGGAGACGTGGGCGAAACAACCTATCAAAACGCCGAAGGCAACCAACTGGGTGCATGGCTAGCAAGAGTAAATTATGATGCAGACACATGGCGCTTTTCTATTTATGCCGATAAATACTTCGAAGACCACTCGTCGATGCTACAACTTGACTACGATGGCTACGAAACAGGCGAAGACTGGTTGCAAAAAAAGAAGCGGAAATTTTTGATGTACGACTTTAAAGACTGGATGCTTGGAACTGAGTTGAGTTTTAAATACGGACGATGGATTTCGGGATTGGTACTCGAATATCTCTACACCAAGTATCAAAGTGGACCTATCTACCACGACCATACCGCTACCATTGCCGACCACCTTGGCGGACAAGACGAGTATTACAACCACTATATATACACGGGCTGGCAACATTGGGGGCAGGTAATGGGCAACCCTCTTTATCGTTCGCCACTCTATAACACCAATGGCAACATCAATGTAGCCAACAATCGCTTTGTGGCTTGGCATCTTGGCATAAGCGGACAGCCCACAGACGACTTGAGTTATCGCCTACTTGCCACCTACCAAAACGGACTTGGCACCTACGCTAACCCCTTTGAGAAAAAAGAATATAATGTAAGCCTTCTGCTTGAAACCCGCTATCAACTGCGCAATCAATGGCAAGTTACAGCAGCCCTTGGGGCCGACATGGGACGCATATTGGGCTACAAATGGGGTGCACAGCTAACCGTGGCCAAGAAAGGACTCTTTTAAATAAGACAAAGACAAACAATATGCTACAAATAATAACCAACATATATAAGAATAAGGGCATAACAACAATGACCCTTATGACACTTATAACACTGGCGTTTTTTGCTAGTTGCCAATTAGAAATGTCGCGTAACAAAAAGCTAGACGGCTATTGGAGACTACAACAAATAGACACCATCGGCACGGCTGGTGTGAACACAATAGAGGGCATGCGCATATTTTGGGCTTTTCAACATAAGCTGCTCGAGATGAAAGATATTAACGACAGAGTATCAAAATGCCTGTTGCGCTTTGAAAGAGAAGGAGACAGCTTGCTGCTTTCGCAACCCTATCTATACGATCGCGAACATGGAGACCAGCCTATAACCAACACAGACGTACTGAAATACTACGGTGTAAACAGCCTGAACGAACATTTCAGAATAGACAATCTCACTAGTTCGCACATGGTTCTTAGTTCGCGCAGATGCAGACTGCACTTCGTTAAGTTCTAAAGGCGTAACAACGCAACACCAGTGGATAACAGTAGGCAAAAATACGCATAAAAGAAAAGAATGCAACTTTTTCTTCGTACCTTTGCAAAACAAGCAAACATGGCCTATACAGGCCACTTGCCTTACATCCACAAGCAACAAAAACAATAACAAAAACAATCTTAAGGCGAAAAGAATGTAATAAAACGCCTTTTCAAGAGTTTATAAAATGGCACTTAGGCTGCAATACAGTTCAAGCAAGAAAACATCTTTGCACACCTAAAAGCGCCATCACAATCAGGACAAACAAAATAAACGTTGTGACAGAAGCCATAAAAGGTGCTGACAATAAATGCATCAGCCACAAAAAAAACTATGGCACAGACTGCACAATGAGGTAAAAACATAAAAATGGGAGATGAAAAGAAGTGTTTTACTTGTGCTGCTAGTTACCCTTTGCTCGTTAGGGCTAAGGGCACAATCATCAATGACCGACTCGCAGGTGATGCAATTTGTGCTTAAAGAACACGAAGCAGGAACTTCACAAACGCAAATCGTAACAAAATTGATGCAGCGCGGAGTTGACATACAACAGATTAGGCGCGTGAAATCTGCTTACGAACGTGTGGCAAAAAACAAGGGACTGGGCCAGGTGAGTAACAATACCGACAAGGGCATACCCACTGAAGAAGGCCGTATGCGAAAAAACAACGGCGAAAACAAAAGCGAAACGAAAAACAACATGATGGTAAAGGGCGTGCAAATAAACGAGCGCGAACAACTATCCACCACACATAACAATACCGAACATAAGCAAATGATGCTAGAGTTGGACGAGTTTATGCCCGACTCGACCACCTTATTTGAACGTGAAAGACTAAAACTCTTCGTGGGCAAGATGCATAAAAAAGTGTTTGGACGAGATATTTTTAACCGCAAAGACCTTTCGTTTGAGCCTAACATGAACATCGCCACACCCCAAAACTATCGTTTAGGACCTGGAGATGCCGTGCATATCGATATTTATGGCGCATCGCAAAAATCGGAACAGACAACCGTTTCGCCCGATGGCGATGTGATAATTGAGGGATTTGGACCAGTACAGGTAAGCGGACTAACCGTTGCCGAGGCCAATGCTCGCTTGCGTTCAACACTAGGGGCGCGCTATAGTAGTTCGCGTGTACGCCTTACAGTGGGCCAAACACGCACCATCATGGTAAACGTTATGGGCGAAGTGAAACAACCTGGCACATATACGCTATCGGCTTTCGCATCGGTTTTCCATGCCTTGTACATGGCAGGCGGCATTAACGACCTTGGAACACTTCGCAATATTAAAGTGTACAGGCAGAACAAACTGGTTACGGTGGTAGACATATACGACTATATACTGAACGGAAAGCTAACTGGAAACGTAAGACTAGCCGATAACGATGTTGTTGTGGTTGGTGCCTACGATTGCCTGGTGAACCTAACGGGTAAAGTAAAACGCCCAATGTACTACGAAATGAAACGTAACGAAAGCGTTGGAACACTGCTAAAATACGCTGGAGGATTTACTGGCGACGCTTATACCAAGGCTGTTAGACTGGTGAGAAAGACAGGACGTGAATACTCAGTGTTTAATGTAGACGAGTTCGATTTCAACACTTTCCATCTCGCAGATGAAGACTCGGTGAGTGTAGATTCAATCTTACCACGCTTTTCAAACATGGTGGAAGTGAAAGGAGCCGTGTTCCGCCCTGGAATGTACCAGGTGGGCGGTTCTATCAATAGCGTTCGCACGCTGATAGAACACGCAGAAGGCATTACAGAAGAAGCCTTTACGGCTCGCGCAGTGATGCATCGCATGCGCGCCGACCGCACCCTAGAGGTGATACCAGTTGACATCGAAGGTATCATGAATGGCAAAGTAGCCGATATCCCCCTGCAAAAAAACGACGTGCTGTTTGTTCCCACAAAGGGCGAGATGATGCAACAGCAAACCGTAACCATACATGGAGAAGTGATGTATCCAGGCATTTATAAGTTTGCCGCAAACGAAACGCTAGAAGACCTGGTGTTACAGGCAGGTGGTTTGAAAGAGTCGGCCTCAACAACAAAGGTGGATGTGGCTCGCCGTATAGTAAACCCAAAAGCCCTTAGCACCGATTCTGTGATTTCGCGCACCTACACCTTCGCCCTAAAAGACGGTTTTGTGGTAGACGGAGAAGCAGGCTTTACGCTACAACCATTTGATGAAGTGTATGTTAGAAAAAGCCCAGGCTACAACATACAGAAAAACATCTCGGTGCAAGGACAGGTGATGTTTGCGGGAACCTACACGCTTACGAGCAAAAACGAACGTCTTAGCGATGCCATCAAGCGAGCAGGAGGCGTAACCGATTTGGCTTATATTCGCGGAGCACGGCTAGAAAGACGCATTACCCCCGACGAAAGACTACGCATGGAAACCGTTTTGCGACTGGCAGACATGCAAAACGGCAAGAAAGACACCTTAGAGAAAGAACGTCTTGACCTTGGCGACACGTACTATGTGGGCATAGAACTGGAGAAAGCATTGGCAGAACCAGGTGGCGACGCCGACTTGGTGCTACGCGAAGGCGACAAACTCATTGTACCCGAGTACAACGGGACAGTAAAAATTAGCGGCAACGTAATGTATCCCAACACCGTGGCCTACGAGAAAGGTCGCCGACCTGCATGGTATATCAACCAAGCAGGCGGATTTGGAAACCGAGCAAAGAAAAGCAACACCTATATCATATACATGAACGGAACCGTGGCTCGCGTGGGGCATAATGCCAAAATACTTCCCGGTTGCGAGATTATTGTGCCCACAAAGCCCGAGAACAATGGTAAGACACTAACCCAATGGCTCTCCGTGGGAACAACAATGGCCGGACTAGCAACTTTGATAGCCACGATTGCGAATTTGATAAAGTAACAATACACATTATATAGACAATATGGAAAACGTGGAAAACGATAAGAATGTAGTAGACCTACGCTCGTTGTTCAGAAAGATATGGATAAAAAGGATAAGCTACACAAAAGTCTTGTCAATAACCTTTATCCTTTCTTGTCTGTTTATTATCGACTATCCTCGCTATTACGAAACGGATACAAAGCTTGCACCTGAAATAGAAACGCCTGGCAAGGGGGGAGCATTGGGAAGTATTGCGTCGTCGTTGGGAATAGACCTTTCGGATATACAATCAAAAGACGCCATCACTCCATTGCTTTACCCTTCGTTGTTGGAAGACAACAAGTTTGTTTCGAACCTATTTACGATTCCTGTTCAAACGTCAGACAAGTCTATCTACACCTCCTATTACGACTATCTCGCTAATAGGCAAAAGCAAACATGGTGGGAATATGCTCTGTTTTTCTTGAAAAAGAAAGAAGAGGTGTTGCCGAAAACAGCCGTTAACCCTTACAACTTAACAAAAGAACAAAGTGTTGTAATGGAACAGATACGCCATGCTGTAAAACTAAGTGTGGACTCGAAGAATGGGGTTATTACGATAACGACACAAGCGCAAGACCCCCTAATCTGTAAGACCCTTGCAGATTCTGTTAGGAATAAACTTCAAGCATTCATCACCGAGTATCGAACAACTAAGGCGCGCAATGACATGGAGTACTATAAAAGATTGGTGCAGGAGGCTAAACTGGCATATGAAAAGTCGCGTAAGCTATATACTAGCTACTCGGACGCAAACACAGATTTGATATTGGAGAGTTTCCGGGCAAAGCGAGAAGACTTGGAGAACGACATGCAACTTAAGTTTAACACGTATACCTCGCTAGCTACACAATTCCAATCGGCAAAAGCAAAAGTACAAGAAAATACACCTGCTTTCACCATATTAAAGGGTGCGACAGTTCCTCTTAAACCAGCAGGCCCCAAGCGTATGTTCTTTGTTCTAACAATAATGCTGTTGGTTTTCGTCGTGCAATCGCTTTGGCTCTTGCGAAAAGAACTTGGCAAACTATTTAATTGATTAGTATGGGGGTTTCCATAATAACTCGATTAGGCTTATTTGTTAAGGGTATAACTGGCATCAAGGACTTCTCTTTGCTGAAAAAGAAGACGCATAAGGAAATAGGGAAGCTGGTATACCACAAAAACTACACGGCTAATGACATCGTAAGAGAGATGCAACGGTTAGGAATGAAAAAAGGGAGTGTTGTTTGCATACACGCCTCAATGATGGAGTTTTATAACTATAAGGGCACAGCTGAAGAACTGATAACTGCCGTTATGAAAGTGCTAACTCAAGAAGGCACACTCCTCATGCCTGCATTTCCCGACCCTCTTCTTCAGAAAGATGCCAATTATATCTTCGACAAAGCGACAGCTCCAACCAAGGCTGGTTATTTGGCAGAAACATTTAGAACATTCCCTGGCGTCGTTCGCAGCATCAATGTGCAGCATTCGGTATGTGCATGGGGACAATATGCTGAATGGCTCACTAAAGACCACCATAAGAGCACTAACTGTTGGGATGAGCTTTCGCCGTGGTATAGAATGACAAAGCTCAACGCACTAGTGTTCTCCATCGGTCTTCCAAAGTTTTATATTGGTACATTCGTACACTGTGTTGAGGCCATACTGTATAAAGAACATCCTTATTGGGCACAGTTTTTCACAGAAGAGAAAACTTACCGCTACATTACGTCCTCTGGCGAAGTGAAAGAATACACCTGCCTAGAGGGAAATTTGGAGCGGAGGTCTAGGGAAGGAAGAATAATTAAGAAGTTTCCCACTGACTGTTATCAGCACACTAGGCTCTCTAACTTGAGTATTAAGGTGTTCCATTCAGCCCCCTGCTTGCAGAAAATGCTTGAATTGGGACGTAGAGGCGTCACCATATATTATGTGCCATCACCTTCAAAGTACAATTTTGAACAGTAAGTTAAACGACATACGGAAGAACAAAGCTTTTGGCAACATGCTAAAGCTCTCGTTTGGTAATATCATCATGTACATATTACCATTCTTGGTGACGCCTATTCTTTCGCGTTTATACGAGAAAGAAGATTTCGGTGAGTGGGGAGTGTTTTCTTCGTTCATATCGATTGTCACCGTTCTTATATTCTTAGGATATGAGAATGCCATAGTTAAGATAGACCGCCGAGAAGAAAAGAACATTGTTGCCCTATGTCTTTTGCTTGGCTGTTCAACCACGTTATTGATTGGTGCAACGTTTGTATTAGGGAAGTCGTTAGACATTTCCTTTTTCAATAGTTTTCCCTCGTTCACGTTGTTAATGGTATACTTGTTCTTTTTTATTCTATATACAGTATGCTATAATGTAATTAACCGACACGAACAGTACGCCACATTGTCTGTTAACCACATTATTCAGGGTGGTTCACAAGGACTTTTTCGTATCATGTTTGGAGTTATCGGCCTATCTGTCGTCAACGGACTGTTATTGGGCACTGTTCTTGCCCAAGCAATAACGGCTTTTTTTCTCGTCGCATTTGTTCTGATGAAAATCAAGATGCCCGAAACAAAGCCCATCTCGTTTCTATCGATGAGGAAATGCGCCATCGAGAACAAAAGTTTCCCTTTGTATGATGCCCCAGCAAGCGCATTGTCGTTTGCTGCATTCAACTTACCATTGTTAATTCTATCTGCCTTTTTCAGTCAAAGCGTCATTGGATGTTATTCCATCATACTTCAACTGTTACTCTTACCAATGTCGTTTGTCGGGTCGGCAGTAGGCAAGGTGTATTATCAAGAGATTTGTGACACTGAAGACGAGGACAAAATAAAACATGTTACTAAAAAAGTAGTTAATGCCACCCTCATGTTGTCTGCCATTCCAACCCTTTTTATCTGTCTAGGTGGCGACAAACTCATTGTGTGGTTCTTAGGTGACAAGTGGCACGAGGCAGGTAGCATGTCGATATGCCTATCGCTTTGGGCAATGTCTACAATCCTTACGCAACCGCTCATCCCCCTTTTTAGGAGAATAAATAAGCAGCACATACTTTTACGCTACGAACTGTTGTATTTCATTGTCGGTATTGGCTGCATTCTGTTTGCCTGCAATTACAGATACAGCTTTACAACCATACTGATTTCTTATTCCGTAGGATGCGCAACGATAAAGGCGCTCATGTTTAGGAAAGTGTTAGGACTTGTACATCTTAGTTTGTCAGACTTCATTAGAAGTATTCCTCTTTGTATCCTTGCACTTCTTTTTTTTATATTTCGCACATGGGAGTTATGAGAAAGGCGATAGGTTACATAATGGATGCGAACAGTTTGTTGGGACGTATGCTATGTATAACAGTATACATCCTGACCTATGATTTCATGTTCGAGCATTTTGTCTTTAAGCTGTTTTATTACATGGGCTTAGACTATATTGAAATGGAACCGCTACCAAAGATGTTGTGGATAACATTCTCAATCTTTCCCTTTACTCTGTATAAGGGCATAAAGAGTATGTCTTCTTATTTTTGCATTTTCTTGTATCTGTTGGTTTACATCCCATTTATACACGCTTTATTCGTCACCAACGGTATAGATGCTTATAACCTTTATTCTTACGCTTGCGTAATGTGTTTGTTCTTCATTGTTTACTTTGGGATGGAAAGTTGGCGAAATCTTTTCAAACCACTAGAACTACGGCCTGCATTATCTTTTCGATGGATTGAAATCATCACCTTGATTATTACGGCTATTTTCGTGTCGTCGAGGATGAAGTCGATGCATTTTGTCAACATATTCACGCAATCTGATGTCTTATACGACTTACGCAGCCAAAATTCAGAGACCATAAACGGTGGCGGAGGTTTCATCGCTTATCTTCAAGGATGGCTTTCGGGCGCATTCTACCCATTCTTATTGGTTTGTTATCTGCGAGAGAAAAAATGGCTTAAGGCGCTTGCCATACTGTTCGGCTACATTCTCTTGTTCATGGTAGACATGCAAAAGATAACCTTCGTTATGCCCTTTGTCTTGGTTGCGCTCTATTTTGTCGTGCAACTAAAGCACGAAACCATATCCCAAAGACTGCATTCGCTTATAATTGTCACCACGGTAATAATATCATTTGCGCTTTATTTTGCCCAAGATAACGAGATTCTTTTTGTTGTTGGTGCAATTGTGCTTTTAAGAACTGTCTGTGTGGCGGGTTGGCTGTCTCAGTTCTACTTGCATTTCTTTAGTGAGCATCCCTATACGCACTATTCACACATCAACATTGTAAACGCCATAACCAACGCCTATCCTTATGACGTTCCGTTGGGTGTTGTTGTTGCACATGGAACGCAAAACGCCAATGCCAACTTCTTTTTAACAGATGGTATAGCGGCTTGGGGATTGTCGGGTGTTGTTATTATAGGTGTCTTCTTCTTCGTGTTATTACAATTTATCAACGCAATAGCGTTTAGGTATGAACTGAAAGATCTCTTCGTTGTTTTTCTCCCGACGTTGTCCTTTCTGCTTAACACGTCAATATTCACAACCTTGTTGTCTAGTGGAATGTTCATTCTGCTCATTATCCTGCTGATGGTGGAAAGTCCACTGGTCAAGAACAAAACACCCACTTAATCCACCCCATGCAATGACGAATGCTCTTTATTATCCTGTTGGACATAACGTTGGTTTTAGCCTCAACATCATATTGTTAATTCGCTTGATTACCAATAGTGTGTCTAGGAAAAGCTCTCTACTTGGGTCAATTAAGAGAGACTCCCTTATAGAAATTGCCCCAAAGTATGAGCAGCCGACAAACCTTTAAATGAAATCACCGATAACAGTGACTTTATACGTATAACAAGTTCTGCATACAACAAGTTAACAGATGGATACTTCCAAATCGCTTTGTCTTATTACAAACATAGGTTCACACTACCGTTTCCCCGTCTTCAGTGCGATGGCGAAAATATTTGCGTGCCATTTTTACTTGGGCAACAAAGTAGCAACACCAATAAAGAAGTTCGATTATACCAAGCTGGAAGGCTATCGCCAGACATTGAAAAACGTTTACTTCGGTCCGTTTTATTGGCAAAGGGGTTCGGTAAGGTTGCTTTTCAAGCCCTATCGTTATTATATCATCGACGGCGAACCCTTTTGTCTTTCGTCGTGGGCCATACTGTTGCTTGCAAAACTCACCCGAAAGAAAACCATTGCATGGACGCATGGATGGTATGGCAGAGAGGGAACAATAAAAAGACTGATAAAAAAGCTCTTTTTCTCCTTGCATTCCGCGTTGATGGTTTACAGCGAATACGCCATTGCCCTGATGCAGAAAGAGGGAATACCAAGGCGTAAGATGTATTGCATCGCCAATTCGATAGATTCGGACAACGAACGAGCCATACGAGAGCGACTTATCCACAACGACATCTATCGCAAACATTTCGTTAACGACTACCCTACAATTATCTATTGTGGAAGAATACAAAAGAGAAAAAAGCTAGAAATGCTGGTAGATTGCGCTTCACAACTTAAGCAAGAAGGTCGCCCCGTCAACATTGTTTTCGTTGGAAAAGATGTTGATCAAGTTCGTATCGACCAATATGCCGAAACCCAAAACGTAGCAGACTGTATCTGGATGTATGGCCCATGCTATGATGATGAGGTTCTTGGACAGCTGTTTTACAATGCACACGTGTGCGTTTCGCCTGGAAATGTTGGCCTCACAGCCATTCATTCGCTCACTTTTGGATGCCCTGTTGTTACCCATAACAACTTTGCTTATCAAATGCCAGAGTTCGAGGCCATACGTCAAGGCGAAACGGGTTCATTCTTCGAACAAGGCAATCCGCAAAGTCTAAAGCGCGAAATTGAACGCTGGATATGTGTCGACTCCATCAAACGCAACGAAACAAGGCGTAAGGCTTTTGACGAAATAGATAGAAAATGGAATATTCATTATCAAACGGAAATTATTAGAAAGGTAATAAATGATGTATAACCCCAACCCTTCGCAACGTCTACGTGGCTTTGTTAGACAACAAGTGCTTAACGTTTTGGGGGCTTGGGCAACCCCCGCCCCAGGTATTCACATTCTGAATGGACACAGAATTGCCCACGAAAACGAGCCACACACTTTTAAAACCTTACTACAAGAGCTGTCGCAGAAGGTTTCTTTCATCAAAATTGAGGAGGCTGTAGAGCGCATAATGCGCAAAGAACAGCCCCACAAACCGCTTGTGGCATTCACTTTCGACGATGGATTTATGGAGTGTTACGACATCTTTGCTCCACTCTTGGAGGAGTTTGGCACTAACGCACTCTTCTTTGTCAACCCCAACTATGTGGATGGAGACGCTTCTTACATCGAAAATTTTAATAATCATGTTGTTCTTACCGAAGGAAAGACGCCTTTGCGATGGTCGCATCTAAAGGAACTGGCCAAACGTGGGCACATCATTGGTGCCCACACCATGGACCATTACATGATTAATACCAACGATGAGCAAACGCTTCGCTACCAAATAGAGAATTGTAAATCGGTGATTGAGCAACAAATTCAACAGCCTTGCAACTTTTTTGCCTTTCCCTATGGTAGACTTACGCATGCTAACCAACTGTCGATAGACATTGCATGCAATACCTATAAGCATGTGTTCTCTCAATCGAACTACAAACATTACTTTTCCTTTAATGGTAAAGTAATTAATCGTAGACATTTCGAACCATTCTGGCCTATTAATCATATCACCTATTTCATCAGTTGCAACAAAACCTACAAATGAGAAAATTGCTGCAAATAAACATCACAGCCAACTGGGGTTCTCATGGAAAAATTGCTGAAGGAATCGGAATGGTGGCTATAAAACAAGGCTGGCAAAGTTTCATCGCTTACGGCAGATGGGCCAACCCCAGTGCGTCTAATCTCTTTCACATTGGTAGTAGATGGGATGAAATGCACCATGCCATTAGCTCGCGACTGTTTGACAATCACGGTCTGATGTCTAAAAAGGCTACAGCAGAATTGATTCAATACGCAGAAAGAATAAAACCCGACATCGTACACTTGCACAACATTCACGGTTATTATCTTAATTATCCGCTATTATTTCAATATCTTGCCCAAAACAACATTCCTGTGGTTTGGACTCTACACGACTGTTGGACCTTTACCGGGCACTGTGCCCATTACGAATATTGCGGATGCGAACAATGGAAAACGCACTGTTTGAAGTGTCCTCAAAAGCATGCTTACCCCAAAAGTTGGCTAACCGATCGTTCGTATCGCAACTTCGAACAGAAGAAAGAAACATTCTTATCACTCAAACACCTAACACTTGTCCCCGTAAGCCAATGGTTACAACGACAGTTACAGCAGTCGTTTTTCAAGCACACACCCACACACCTTATATATAATGGTATTGATACGGATGTTTTTAGCAAACAAACGGAAGTAAACTGGATTAAAAAGAAGTATGGCATCCCTGAACATTGCGCCATCGTTTTGGGCCTAGCCTCCAACTGGTATCGTAAAGGTTTGCCCGATTTTCTTCAACTTGCATCACTCTTGCCCCCATCCATTCGTATTGTTCTTGTTGGATTAAGTAAGTCTGAACAACAATTAGCAGCACAAGCTGGCATTATTGCTATCAATAGAACAGACAACATTCAAGAGCTTTGTGCACTGTATTCTGCAGCAAATGTATATTTCAATCCCACCTGGGAAGACACATTTCCCACAACCAATCTCGAAGCAATGGCATGCGGAACACCTGTGGTGACCTACAAAACAGGGGGGAGCACAGAAGCTATAACACTCGAAACTGGGGCTATTATAGAAAAAGGTGACATACAAACAGCTGCCTTCGAAATAGGACGTCTATGCCAACAGCCCGCCTCAACTTTCGAGAATGTTTGTAGACAACACATTGTACGGTATTTCAACAAAGAAGAACGCTTTTTAGAATACCTCAACCTTTATGCACAATATCTATAAATTGAGTGATTGCTGTAGGCTAAAATGTTTGCTAGCAGAAAACATTTTAGCTTACAGCAACAACTCACAATACATTTTTCCACAGTTCTTTTAACCTACCTTCATATTTCGAGGCATGCGCAATGCGTATTCTCTTTAAGTACTTACCCAATTCTTTAGGCTGTATTTTCAGTAAATAGTATTCGATTAGAAAAGCCACCAAGAAGTTTTTATAATAAGGAAGTTCGTTAAGTGTTCTAGGCTTTTCATCGTCAATTACTTCTTCTCCCACCGGATATTCGTCCTCTTCATCAAAATCAAGTTGCATTTTGCTTCTAACAAAAGATGTAGCTTCCTCCATGTTTGTGCTTAGTAATGCCTTTAAATCTTCAATCTCAATTCGAGCAGCCACCAATCTTTCCCTGTCATAATCTAGCAACGAAAAAGGAACGATGTTATCAATCTCAACGTTCCTTTCTTGTACTACTTTTAGAAGCGTTTCGTATAGCCCACTGTTAATAAATTCGTTTATCTTATTCATCTTCGTAATTCGCATTTATTTATAGGTATTATTAGTATAAGCTTGTATTTCTTAGAATCTTATGCCTTATACTAAGCCCCAACATGATTCGCACTCCATGCCATCAACGAATAATCGCCATAACTTATTACAGTTATAGCGATTACCTGATGTTAAACAATCTTGCTTTACCCTTATTAAGAGTACGTAATGTGGAGCTGGTGGGATTCGAACCCACGTCCAAACAGGGAAACCATACGCTTTCTACACGCTTATTCCGGCCTGCGATTTTCGTGCATTGGCAAGACCCGGACCACCAACCAATGCCTTATCCTCTAAAATTTCATCTAGTGAGCGAGGTCTCACTAAACTATTTCCGATTTATCTGCACCGCTTTATCAGCTGGCTTCGGAACAACAGCCTCTGAGCGATGTCTCGTTCCATTACCTTGTAACGGAATAAAGCCCGAAATCTACTATACTTCGATTAGGCAGCGAGAGCGTAATTTCTTTCGCCAATTAAATTTTTGACAACTGGGATTATGGAGCCAGCCACCTACGCTCCGCGTGCTTACATACCATTTCATCCCGCTGTCAAATCCAGTCAACCCCGATTTTATGCCTTTCGCGCTTCTGTTGTTTTGTTAAACACTGCAACATTCCACGCTTTGGGCATGGCGAAATGCCATGAATTAGTTTGCAAAATTACATAATAATCTTATCACCTGCAAGTTTTAAGCCCTAATTTTACACTTTTTGATTATCTTACATCGTATCATGCAATAAGACGCCACATTCTTCGTTTAAGGCTATAGTTAATTCATCTATGAAGGTAAGCATAATAACAGTGGCCTTTAACAGTGCTGCAACTATTGCACATTGTATGCAATCGGTGTTAGACCAGTCGTATTCTAACATCGAATACATTGTTGTTGACGGACTTTCCAAAGACAACACGCTCAATATTATTAGCGAGTTTGAACCTTTGTTCGCAGGCAAAATGCGTTGGATTTCCGAAAATGACAATGGCATATACGACGCCATGAATAAGGGTTTGCACATGGCTACTGGCGATGTGGTGGGCATTTTAAATTCCGACGACTTCTTTACGGACAACGATGTTATTGAAAAGGTGGCACAGGCCTTTACAGATGATAATATCGATGCTGTTTATGGCGATGTGCATTTTGTGCGCGAAACCAACCTTTCTCGATGTGTTAGATATTATTCTTCGGCTGGTTTTCGCCCTTGGTGGCTTCGTTTTGGCATTATGCCAGCTCATCCCTCATTCTATGCTCGCAAAGAAGTGTTTCAAAAGGCTGGACTTTACAAAACCGACTATAAAATAGGTGGAGACTTTGAAATGATGGTTAGACTTTTCAAACGCTTCGACATCAAGACCAAATACCTACCCATGGTTTTTGTCACGATGCGTATGGGTGGCGCTAGCACCAAGAATGTGGGTAGCCGACTAACCTTATTGCGCGAAGACACGCGTGCTTGTAGGGAGAATGGTGTGTACACGCATCCGTTGCTTATCTGTTTAAAATACTTTTATAAGGTACTCGAATTTAGGTTTTAGCCTTATGCTTTCTATTCGCTACTTAACTTTTAAGGTGTGTAACAGCACAATTCACACGTTATACATTTCCTAAACCCTTCTTAACTACATTTGCTAGAGCGAATTTCGCTCAATTTACATGCAAAAAAAAGGTATGCTTTATCTCAAAGCATACCGTCTATCATTAACAACTCTCTTTTCTTTATTCGTATCCTATAATCTTTACTTTCAAAATGCTATACCTTATTTGAGAACTTTTTCCTAAATCAATCTTTTACCTTAGCGAGGATAAGTGGTGAGGGAGGGCTATTGGCGAGTGGCCAACATTGTCGCCCCACCCTGTTACTTAACCTATGGGGCCTATGGCATAGCCCCTATACCTATTTAATGTTTATCTTCGTCCGCCAAAGTGGCCACCACCCGAATTGCCATTTTGTGGGTTGGCATTGTTGTTATGTGGCGTATAAGTCGAACCTGAGTTACCACCACCGCCAAACGAGCGACCTGAAGTAGAGGGTGTTGAACCTCCCGAGCCCTGTGAGCGTGTAGAATTGAAGGGCGTTACGCTTGACTGTGTGTTGTTGTAAGATGAACTACCAGTGTTTCCGCCGAACGAACGGCCAGAGGTTGATGATTGTGAACCTTGCGAGCGACTAGGACTGAAGGTGTTGTTTGGCACATCTGCCGAACTTCCTGCTCCTGAGTCATTGTAATAACGTGCTCCGCCAAAATGTCCGCTACCATAGTTTTCGTTGTAATCAGGATTTCTGCGAGCTGTGCTCCTGGTGCTACTTGGGCGATCGTAACGGTCATCCCTGTCGTATCCGTATCCAAAATCGCGTCCCGAACGTCGTGACGAGGAACTTCTATTATAGTTGTCATAGTCGCGACCTTGGTTCGACCATTGTCTTGAGTCGTAACCATAACCATAGTTATCATAACCATTGTCGTTATATCCGCCAAATCTGTAGCCCCGTCCATAATCGCCACGTTGGAAACCATCTCGCATACCGTAACTGCGTGAGCCTCCGAACTGTCTTCCACTGTATCTACTAACGCCGCCGTTTATATTCCAGCTGCTTGTTCCACGATAAGTGTTGTAGAAAGTTGGTCTTCCAAAATAGTAATAGTCGCGATAAGGATAGCGAGCATAAATACGGAATCGCCAATAACCAGTGTCGTAATACAGTGGGCGGTAGAAATAATTGGCTTGACAGTAAGCCCTATATTGCCAATCGTATAGAATATAACCCAAATCTTGGTTGCGTCGGCGCCAATAGATACCATAAAGGTCGTCATAATGGTCGATGCTAAGCAAATAATCGAGGTTTATTTCGTAGGCTGCCTCATACTGGTCGTCGGTGAGGTTCAGCTCGTATGCCATCTTATCTGTAAGGAAGAGGGCTTGATGCCGTGCTTGTTCGAAACTCATTGCCTTAGCTTGAAAACCAAAAGCCAAGAGCGTAAGCAGGGTTAATAATAGCTTCTTCATAATTGTTCGTTTTAAAGATGTTTATAACTCGATTCTAATTTTTTGGAGACCAGCGCAGTCTCTTTGATTTTATTCTCTCTCTCGTAGTTTTGTGGAGGCCGTGGCCGTCTTCTTTGGGAGATGCCTTTTGGCCTTCGTTCCCTTTTTACAATTGCAAAGTTAGCGCAAATAAGCCCCCAGCCAAAAGGTTTTTCCCTAAACACGAAAGGAAATCCCCTACCAGATACCTTTCGCAATGCTGTGAGCTTGCGTTTTTCTTTGGTACTAAGCGCTAACAGCGTGGCAACACTGTGCATCTCAAACACACTTAACATGCACATTTACATCAATTTAATTTTCGTGCAACCTTAATTCTGTAATATTATTTCCCTGATTAGGCATATAGTAATAAGCATGTGTTCGTGCGCGTAGGCCAACAACAAAAGGTGATTTTGGCATTCGTTGCATTACACATTTGTGTTGTCTTTTGGTAGATTTTAGTCTCAAAAATTCTTTTCGTGGGGATAACAATGCTTGCTTATTTTAATTACAAATACTGGCAAACAAAACACTAATGCTAGTATTTTTCTATTATATATGTAGTACGCATTTGTTAAACTGGTAAATTTATTTTACAAACACGCATTTACATGCCGAACCATTCTAGACAAACAAACCACGTAAAACACAGATAAAATGCGAAGAAAAGACAAAAACCGCGACGCAACAACTTGCCTTTTAGGTCCACTTTTTGTCATTTATTGCGCTTTTACACTTCTATTTTAAGAAAATTGGCGCACATTTGGTGCCCGAAACAACATAAAAATGCAATTTTGAAGAGGGGGAAATTGCAAAATATACACCTTTTAGCAGACTTAAACGCAGTAATTTCTTTGCTAAATGCAGCAAAACGCAGCGCATTTAGCACCAAAACGCAGTGCATTTAGCACCAAAACGCAGTGCTATCTGCAGCAAAACGCAAGGCTAAATGCAGCAAAACACAATGCTAAATGATGCAAAACGCACGATTAAGAGATAGAAAGCGTGCTCAACAGCACTATCATTAGGATAGATAAATCAAACAAATCATTCACAACAAGTAACTATTATCACTATTTAGTTAACTTGATGGCAATACATACTCAGAAAACATAAACAAAACGCCATCATTAAACTGAAAAATAACAAACAACGAACAGCTGTTTTACAAGTGTGCTTTTTTAGCTTCGTGAGCCTTACACCCTATTTGCATGCAAATACAAGTGCATTTACCACAAATCAACACAAACACAAGTAAACCAGCAAGTTACAAACTTTAAAAATACAAGCAAAAATACGCCCTTCGGTCGGATTTTTTTCAGCGAAGACACTCACAATGTTAAATTTTAGTACATTATTTTTACAACACATCGCATTAATTGGCATGACATAAAGCGCGAATTAAAGCCAAATAGGTCATTAGAGTCTAAACAGATTTTGTTTTATTGTCGAGCAGATTGCCTATCTTTGTAACGCAGGCGTAGCGGGCTACGTCAAGTTTCAAAGACAAGCAAGATGCAGACCTGAAAATAAAAGATGTCAGGAAACAACACCCAAACAAGAATTCTGGAAACATTGTGGTCTAATAAGCGATTTGAGTTAAATACAACAAACAAAACCTACTGCTAACTAGCAAAGACAAGATGCAAGCAACAACACACTAAAAAGGGTGCTTTTGCAGATGTAAGAACACTTGGCATGAAGTAAAAGTAAGAAAACAACAAGTTGATATTAGTCTAACCACTCCTACATACTCCCAACACTTACGCCAAACAAAGTGATTTAGTTGAATGCAGTAACGTTTTTATCACCCGCTTCAGATTTCTTAAGCAAGCCAACCATCATCTTTGCGGCATTATCAGACGCCACATCGCTACCCAAGATATGACGAAGTTGGGCATAATTATCAAGCATCTGTTGACGCAACTCGCCCCCAGGCAAGAGTGCTTGTAAGCAATTAGAGATATTGTCTACTGTAAAACGGTCGGCAAACAGCTCGCTAACCACCTCTCTATCCATAATAAGATTAACGAGCGAGATATAATTAACCTTTATAATATGGTTGAAAGCAAAGCGAATAAGGCGAGGAACAGGAGTTTTATAACACACCACTTGAGGCACATTAAACAAAGCCGTCTCGAGCGTTGCTGTACCACTAGTAACCAATGCAGCAGTGGAATGAGCCAAAAGCGGATAGGTTTTATTTTTCACTAAACGCACTTGCGTTCCGTCAATAAACCGCTGGTAATACTCATCGGCAATAGAAGGCGCACCCGCCAACACTACTTGATACTGCGGAAAGCGTGCAGCCACCTGCATCATAGCAGGCAAATTGTCTTTAATTTCTTGCGTTCTGCTGCCTGCTAGCAAGGCCAATATGGGCCTATCTGTAGGCAAATTGTGGGTTTGGCAAAACTGTTCGAACCCTTCATGATAAGTGGAAAGAAAATTACGCACTTCGTCGGCCGTTGGGTTTCCCACGTAGTGTATGGGGTAGTGATATTTTTGCTCAAAAAAATTCACCTCGAAAGGTAAAATAGAAAACAGCTCATCAACATCACGCTTGATGTTTTTGATGCGATATTCTTTCCACGCCCAAATCTTCGGCGATATGTAATAATACACGGGTATCGTGGTGTTGCGCTTCAGAAACTTAGCAATATTGAGGTTAAACCCAGGATAATCCACCAGTATTACCACATCGGGTGCCCACTCCACAATGTCTTTTTTGCAGAAAGACATATTGCGAAAGATGGTTCTTAGATGCAGCAACACAGGGATAAATCCCATGTATGCCATTTCTTTAAAGTGCTTTACGCGCGTTCCGCCTACGGCAGTCATAAGGTCGCCACCAAAGAAACGAAAATCTGCTGCATGGTCAATGGCCTGCAACGAACGCATAAGATGCGAGGCATGGAGGTCGCCTGAGGCCTCTCCCACGATGAGATAATAACGCATAGAATTTTAAATATAGTTGACAAGCTACCCATTAACTGCAATAAAATCGAATAGACTAATAACCTACAAGGATTAAAATAGTGGTCAACCGTTGACAGTTAAGAGCGGTAATCGCAACCCAACAAGACAAGACGAGTAGCGAACGGGAGTGTAGTATATAGTCGCTATTTCACTTACGTCTTAACCCACTCCACTCTATTATTTACCATCCACGATACAAAGACTATCCCTGTATTTCTTTTTCTACTAAACAGTCGTCGTTTTCCCACGTCTTCATACGTTGCAACGAGTCGTAACAAGTAACGTCGACACGTGTGGGAACAATGGCCACATAATCATTTTTCAAAGCCCAGTAGTCAGTATCAGTCGCTTGAGGCTCATCACTTTGAAAATATCCAGCCATCCAAAAATAGTTGTAACCATGCGGATGAGTTCGCTTCTCGCATTCGTTCACCCATGTTCCCCTATTCATTCGGCACATCTTCACCCCTTTGAAAGATTGTGTGCGTGGAAAATTAACATTGAGGCACACTTCTTTGGGCAAGCCCTCTGCTAACACGCGCTTTACAATGCCACGCACATAAGGGCGCAAAGGTTCGAAATCGGCATCTTCATTGGGGTCGGCAAGCGAGAAACCCACCGATGGCACACCCTTCAAACAACCTTCGATAACCACTCCCATCGTACCCGAATAGTGCACGTTAACGGCAGCATTGTCGCCATGATTAATACCCGAAAGAATAATATCAGGTTGGCGTTGAGCGAAAAACTCGCTAAAAGCAAGTTTCACACAGTCAACAGGCGTGCCGTTACTCGACCATACCGTGGCGCCCGCCACATCTTTTCGCCTTTTTATCTGCAAGGGTTTTGCCACCGAAAAGGCGCCAGCAAAACCAGAACGACCAGCATCGGGAGCGCAAACCACAACCTCGGCAAAATCGGTGAGCATACCCACCAACGAACGAAGTCCTTTTGCATGATAGCCATCATCGTTAGATACTAATATAAGCGGTTTCTTTACTTCCATCTTTCACCTTCTTTTTATTTCCCAAATTATTATTCAGACCCCAGCAAAAAGCCCTTTTTACAAGCAAAAGTATGATAGCAGACATCGCCTACAGAGCCTAAGAACCAATGTGTTAACCTTTTCTAAAAAACTAACAGGCAACAGTAAACAATACGTTGAAATGTATTTACAAATCGTGTTCACAACATTGGCAAAGCCTAAATATTTACATGCAAAAGTACGAAAAAAGCTTTAATATAGTGCTTTTTCGTCTAAAATATGTATCTTTGCATTCTATTAAAAACAACCAGGAAAAAAAGGTTATGGGAAAAATTATTGCATTAGCCAATCAAAAGGGCGGTGTGGGGAAGACAACCACCACAATTAACCTTGCTGCTTCATTGGCTACATTAGAAAAAAGCGTGTTGGTGGTAGACGCCGACCCACAAGCAAACTCTTCAAGTGGTCTTGGAGTGGACTTGAATGATGTGGAATGCTCGCTTTACGAATGCATCATAGACCATGCTGACGTACGCGACGCCATCTACACTACAGACATCGACGGTCTGGACATCATCCCTAGCCATATCAACCTTGTAGGTGCAGAGATAGAACTGCTCAACATCGAAAACCGTGAACGCGCATTTAAAACACTGCTCGACGGCATCAAGGGAGACTATGACTACATACTCATTGACTGTTCGCCTTCGTTGGGACTTATTACTGTTAACGCCCTCACTGCGGCCGATTCGGTTATTATCCCCGTGCAGTGCGAATATTTCGCGCTTGAAGGTATCAGCAAGTTGCTCAGCACCATCAAAATCATTAAGAGCAAGCTTAACACAAAGCTGGAAATTGAAGGTTTCTTGCTCACAATGTACGACAGCCGTCTGCGTTTGGCCAACCAAATCTACGACGAAGTGAAGCGCCATTTCCAGGAGCTTGTATTCAAAACGGTGATTCAACGCAACGTTAAACTGAGCGAAAGCCCAAGCCATGGCTTACCCGTTATTCTATACGACGCAGAGTCGACAGGTAGTAAAAACCATTTGGCTTTGGCAAAGGAAATTGTGGAGAAAGGCAACTAAAACGCCTTTTGCACAAACGACCCAACGCTGTGACACAACAACCTATAGCCAGCTAAGATAAAAGCAGGCTAAAAGGCCGAAGAAGCCTAACG
>QWCO01000136.1_pt1 | contig 49663 bp, 47 predicted proteins | sample 1972611 | NCBI WGS metagenome assembly QWCO01 (sample SAMN09866706, study PRJNA288562) | Human oral metagenome isolate term1_saliva, whole genome shotgun sequencing... | reverse complement strand
CCTTAGATAAAAGTTAGCTTTTGTGTCATATAATCTTATTACACAAATCAAACAGAATAAGTGTCAAAAAGTATTACTACACAATTATTACATATTTTAGTAAGTGTGATTTATCGTTCACCTAGAATGACGATATTTAGAGCATAATTTTTAGGTGTAAATACATCACTATCATAATTTGCGTGTCTTAAAACGGCTTAGAAAGGCTCGTTTTTTAGACCTCTTTATCAATTTTCACAAGGATTCTTCCCTTTTCATCCCTACACGCACGTTTGAATTTTTTGCGCTTAGGTTTGCTAGGATCATCTTCAGACCAGACCTGTGTGCCGGCACAATATGCAACATCATCCAGCGTGTAATGGCTATCAGTTAAAACAAAAGGACAAAGTCGGAATCCCTTTTGGCTGTAGGCAGCAAATCTTCCATCGCCTAGATCTTCAAACCACTTTGAATTCGTTATCTTAAACCCTTTGGTAAACAGACCAAGAATTAGTGCAATGGAACTAACAACAATAATAGGAATATTCATCTTCTTCTCCAAACAGTAGAATTGATTGACTATCATTTATTATTGCACTTTACGATATATAAAGCAACACGGGGACTGTATAAACAATCCCCGTGTTTTCTAACTAGCTAGACGCTTTTAATTAGTTGCCTGGAACCCAAACATCCTCAGTCCAGTATGCGGTGTGACCCTTAGTCTGCGTTTCACCAACGTCAAAACCACGACCAGTATTGCCAGCAACAACACGCTTGCGACCAGTCTGCTGGGTAAATGCCTGGTGCTGTGCATTGAGGTTAGCTTCTGCTTCTGCCTGTGTGCCGAACTGTGCGTCTGGGGCAGTACCGAAAGAAGCGGTGAAGGTTACAGGATCGCCGTCATCGTCAGTCATGGTAACTACAGTATAAGTACCGTCCTCAACATACTTGCTCTTCTGAACCTTCTCATAATGTCCTGCGGGTGCTGCAGGCTTAGTGTTCTCCGCAGGCTTAGTCTCCTCAGTCTTGACCTCCTCCGCAGGCTTAGTCTCCTCAGTCTTGACCTCCTCCGCAGGCTTAGTCTCCTCTGCGGGTTTAACCTCCTCTGCAGGCTTAACCTCTTCCTGCTTTGCAGGCTGCGTAACGGCAGGCTTCTGCTCTGGGACAGGTGTCTGTGCTGGAATATTGAGGATAATACCAGTTGCGCCACCTGCGACAAGACCAGTAGTTACAATACCCATAGCAACCTTCTGTGCAACAGTACCAGTCTTTGCTACAGTTGCGACTGCCTTTGGTGCTTTTGCAGCAGCCTTAGAAAACTGCTTTGCAACCCTAACGACCTTACCAGTAATGTTGTCAATCATTCGTACTCTCATTGTTTCTCCTTTTTGTTAAGCCTGTTTTGGCTTTGCTTTCTTAATGACATACTTACTATACCACATAATTTGTGTAAAAATCAACAATGTCACAAATACACAATTCCTACACAATTAGACCTTTGCGAACCCAAGTATCTTCATTACATTATCAATGCCCTTAATAGTAAGCGTGTTATCTGAATATAATACTTTGATAGTAGTATCATCCTCATCTAGGTAATCCGCTTCTAGGTATTCATCAACTAGATCCTTAAAACTATAAGAATCCCTCAAAGTTACGCTTGATTTGTATTCCTCTATATATCCGTCCATATCATCTGTATATAGACCAATGCCAAGTTTTTCTAGCAAATCAATATCTCTATCTTTGTGGAAATCGCCGTTTCCACCATTTGAATAAACCTCGTAAGCACTCTGAAATACGTCTTTTTGATAATGGAGAATCATGTTATTGCACTCATTTGCTTCTGCGGTAGTGCATGAAACAAATACGTCAACCATGCTAGGTACTTCGACTACTACCATCTCGTTGTTTCGCTTGTGCTTGATCCTAGTTAGTTCATAAGACACATCTGCGATTGCTTTAGTTGAAATGACGGCTTCACTATCGCTAACCTTTTCAGTTTTCTCGCACTTAGATTTAATCAGACTACAACCACCAACAACATCGTTGATAAAGATATTGTTAAAGTCACAATCCTTGTTACGAGCAAAAATCGTTACCTTAAAGTTAACTACAAACGTTAACTCCTTTGCTACTCCGTTTAGAGCAACGGAGTAATAACATTTAGTGGAGCGTCCTTCGTGAATTTTAATAAACTCAATTCCACCCTCTTTGTCTTTATCAACGACATCATTGAAAGGCTTATCGCCCATACCAATAAGCCATGAAATACACTTGAATTCTACTGGACTTAAACCAGCAATACTCTCTGGGAAATATGTAAATACGTGCTTAATCTGACTAGGTACAAACTCTTTGCCGTCCTTTATCTCACTACCATTGTAAAGTTCTTTTAAGCACTCATAAAATTCGTCTGTGACGTTGAGAGTCGCCTTCAGTTCGTAAGATACCTTTGAAACATATACAGAGTTGTTGTCGTTAGCCATATTTACATTCTCCTTGTCTGTATGACTAAATCTTTTGGTACATGACGATAGTTCTTGCATCATGCCCATATTCAGCATAACCGCTGCAAGTGACTAAAAAGATTACCTCTCTATCGCCATCAATAAGTCCAAGATTGTAATTTTCAGATCTAGCAGTTGCATTTTTATAGAAATCCAACTCCCATTGTTGCAGATTGTCTTTATCCATGCTTCCAACATTTCTAATATCCGTATCATCTGCCTGTACTCTTGTAGCTGCAACTGGTCGATATGACGCAGTTCCATTTTCTTTGTCCCACCACGTTAGAATACCAAGATTGTTAAAGTTGTCTTGATCCGCTTTATCACCAATATCGTGAAACATAATCCTAGCGTTCATTTTATGCCCGTATACAATTCTTGCCTTTGAAGATAACGGGGTTAGTCTATCCAAAAATAGAGTGCCTGTCTGTGCATAGTTTCCCCAAATATCATGATTCAAATAAGTCCACTCGTCATCTGAAGGTGGAATTGCAACTGGATTGTTAACGTTAGTACCAGCAACTTTTAGCCAAGCACTTGCATTAGGTGCTTTTTCTGCAAGTTTGTCTTTGTTAATAGGAGAAACGTCAATACTACCATCTGGGAGTAGAGAGGTTGTATCTTGACCCACCTCATCTGCAAGATTAGCGATTTGCGCACCCTCTGCAACGGGGGCAAAGTATTGATACGCATAATAGCCAACCACGCCAAGACCTATTGTAATAAGCAATATTGAAACAATCATGATTGAGTAAAACTTCATTCTATTGCGCTTTGTCTTTTTTACTACTGTCATTATCTCAACTCCTATTATCGTAAATATAACTGTACTTGCAATTATATTAAAAGAAACGCCACGCAATCAATAGACTGCATGGCGTTTACATATATTACATACGTAAAAGACTATCTAATCTTTTTTACCTCCTGTAGGAGTTCGCTTGCCAAGTCCTTAACTGCTCTAGGATCAGATCTCATGACTGCATTCTTAGCTTTCTGACTATATGCTTTGCGTACACGCTTAACCTCTGCTTGTGTTGCACGCTTATCATTAAGTCGCTTAGCAGCCTTTGTTAGTTCATTGATGGCTTTTGTTTGTTTTTCAGCGATACGCTCTTGCGTTTCTCCTGCCTTTTCGCTATTACGTCTAATCTTATCCAAAGTTTCTGCCTGTTGCTGTAGCATACGAGCCTTTTCTGTATTGCTTAGGCTAGACAACTGCTTAACGCTTTCTCTATCAACCTTTACAGGATTAGACTTAATGGAAGTTGCAACCTTAGAAGCTACCTTATCAGTATCAACTGTAGCTTTTACCTCTGTCTTTGGATCAATCATAATCTTTTTACCATTAGGCAATGCACCCACGGTTTGTCCGTTTGGACGTTCAGTAATTGAAGCACCCGCCTGTTTTGCAGCGTTCTTTGTAAAGATAGCTTTACCGTCTGCGGAAACGGAGGAAATCAGCTTGTTAACGTCTGCGCCACTAGCAAGCATAATAGCTGCATTACGTGCGCTTTCCTTGTCTGTAATGGAAGCAAATTTCTTCTGTGCGTCAAGATCAGCGTTTAGAATCTGTCCTTTAAGTTTCTGATAACGATTCTTGCCCTTCTTAATACCAGTAGAATCAAGCGTATCTAGTGCCTTTTGCGCCCAATCGGTTGTATCTGCCTTGCCGTCTGTTTCGACCTTAGAGAGGTCTGTCTTAGAAGGCTTACGAGAAGAAGCTGCTCCACCGTTGCCATCAACTCCACCAAGGATATTTGTGTTATCTGTATCAGATGCCTTTCCATCTGTGGTAACACCATTGACACCGTTATCATCATGCTGTGTAGCACCGCCGGCAAGAATGTTGTCAAGTCTATTCTTAGCATTCTGATTTGCCTTGTGCTTTGCGCTTACAACGGCTGCTGCGCCCGCACCAATGGCAGCACCAACGCCAACGGCTGCAACACCCTTAGCAACGCCACCAGCCTTCTGTGCGCCCTTAGAGAGTGCATCACGCTGCGAGTTAAAGTCAATAGCCTTACGACCCTTAGCGTTTGGATATAGCTTGCTCTGATACTTGTAAATAGAGTTCAATGCGCTTTCACACATAAGGTATGGAATAAGGACTACTGCACCAACAATAGATACCTTTCGACCATAAGGCGTTTTAATGAATGGATAAATTGCGCCCATAGATAGTGCAATAGTAATAAGGATGTTTGCAATAAGGGCAATTCCACCGTCAATAGCACCGCCAACACCAAAAGCAGCGTCCTGTCCCAAGCCGATAGCAGAAGAAACGCCTTCTGTAGTCAAGAACGTGATTGAGGTTAGACCGTATACAACATCTGAAATATACAGACCAAACGAAATTGCAAACATTGCAAATACGAAGGATAGACCCGCTGCCAAGTAGTAGAAGGCATAGTCTGCGAGTCCAAACAGGTCGCCAGTCAAGAGTGCTTTGAAGAATCCAACGATACTCTTCCAAATTGCTGGGAAAAGAGGAGCGGTGAACAGATAGAAAATAACCATGATTGAGATAATAGCCATGATCATGTATGTACTAGCAAGGTGGGAAATCTTTGCTTCAAGATCAGCCTTACCAGCATTGGGGATTGAGTAACGAGCAACGCCAGTAACGCCACCATTTACGCCCTGTGAAGCCATAGATACATAAGTACCAGCATCGGAGCGACCAATACTTGCCAAGTCCAAATCAAATTGACCGTTTGCATAGCTACCAGAGAGAATAAAGGCGGTGGACTGATTTGAGAAAGTCTGTCCTGGGGTTAGACCAGCATACTTATTGTATAGAGCAATCATAAGCGCATTAGCGTTTGACTGATTGACACGATAATTAGATTTCTTTTCATTACCTGTGCCAACAATCGCACTATTACCTTGATTAGGCTCTCCCGTCTTAGGATCAAAGGTTTCTTGATTAGCATTAGAAAGAATGCCGTTGTACTGTGTAGGCTTATTGAAGGTTTCATTCTGTGAAGCACCTGCGTAAGCACCAATTAGGTAAGACTTAGGGTTATTCCAGGCAACCTGCGTTGCCCACATCTTCCAGTCCTCCATGACATCCATCTGTCTAGTGTTGTCAATAAAGACTGAAGAATTCTTACTAACTTTAAGTTCTTTCTTATCCTTATTTCCCTCAACATCTACTGCTGGATTATTTATATCAGATGGGTTAGTCGCATTATTATTGTCAGAAGGTTGCCCATCGGTTTGCGTAGTCGTCTGTGATGGTGCAGGAGTGCCCTGTTTTGCGTTTGCATTAGGATTCTTAAAGAAGAATACAGGACGCCATGAGGAGTATGTAGTACCCTCGTCCGCAGATCTGCTTACCTGTGCGCCTTTATTCAAAAGGCTTGTGTTTACGGAAGCCTGAATGGAATCATCACTCTCTTGATGATTTGCAAGGAATGTTGCATAAGAGAGTGCGTTATATAGACCACTACTATTAGATGTAATTGCGTTTAGCTGCTCTGCAGGATCGGTTGAAGTTCCATACATTTGAGAAAGAACCTTAACAATAGTTGATTTGTTTGGATCAAACTTTTGCCAGTCGTCCCTACCCGTACCAAGAGTTACGCCCTGTGGAAGCCTAAAGTTTGACTGTGATGCCCACGACCATGTATCAACAATAAGATTTGAAGATGAAGCCTTAAAGCTGTTTTCAAGTGTTTCCTGCGCATAGTTCACAACATCAATCATTGCAGACGTTAACGTTACGGCAAAAATAGGTGTAATCATAATGGTAATAAGACGAATTACCCAAGTTCTAGGCTTAGAAAAGTCCTTTGATTTTCTTGAATTATAAAGAGCAAAAATAAGTGACCCAGTAAGCGCAGCAAGGATAAAGGTTACAGTCACATTACGGACAAAAGAAACATTTTGACCAGTTAGACCAAAGGAATTAAGACCATATTCAACGATAGAATTAAGCCATGCTTTTGCTGGATTAGTCTTATCGCCATTCTGTACATTTTCCTGTACGGTATCGAAGAAATTCTTTTGATCTGGAGTTGTAGATTGTGTATTGCTCAAAGCACCATTAGTGGTAAATCCAACAATAGAAGGAACATTAAGATTTACAACTGCACTACTTAACGTCTTAATAATTCCACTACTAGCCTTTGCAATGTTAGCAGACATACTAGCCATACCAGCCATAGAGCCTGCCATACCGCTGCGGATATTGCCCTGTTTAATGCCATCACTTTCATCATGATATTTAGTGGATTGATCGCCAGTCATGACGTATGTATCTACATACTGATAGTTATATAGACCTTTGAGGTAATTGGTAAGCTGTTTAGAATTATCATCCTCACCGCCTACAAACTCACCGTGGCCGCTTTCACCATTGCCCTGTCCGTACAAACCGTTACCGGCAGAAGGATTAAAGTGGTACATTTCATTCTCTGAAATAACAGAGTCAACCATACTATTTGAGTTTGTTGCCCAACGCATCCAGATATCAGCAAGAAGGCTGCCCCAACTATCTCTAGGACGGTATGTTAGCGTAAAATCAGCGTCATTTACTGCGTCTGTTGCAAATACGCTCTGTGCAGGTAGCACAATCGCAGAAAAAGCTAATACAAGCGTTAGTACGCTTGCTACAATTCTTTTTTTGACATTACCAAACAACATTATGCTCCCATCGGCTCTACAACAATACCGCCCTTTGTATCGGCTGCACCGCTATCGTAAATGCGGTTATCCTTGCTTACATACATTCTGAAATCATGGCAATCTGGATTCGCAATTAGTGCCTGTACAATACCGTCTTTGACCTCACGATCAACGTATCTTGCAACCGACCTTGCACCGCCACGCTGCGGATTATTTGCTTTAACAAGAATGTATGAAATATATATTACCACATCATTCTCTATACAGTTATAGCTAGTCTCACTCCACTTAATAGGCGCATCGAGGTGAATGTTAACGTTGTAAATCTTGCTAAAGCTATCAAGAAGTTCATTTAGCTTTACCTTTGTAATCGCAACGTATTCATCCGCAGATAGCGAACGGAATGGAATAATTCTGTCGAACCTACCCAAAAATTCTGCCCTAAACTTTCCAGAAGCAATAAGGCTATTAAAAATCATGTTAGAAAGGTTGCGATACTCCTCTTTTTCAGTATCGCTGTTTGTCGTGCCTAGTGTTGCGCGGACGGAGTGTTGTGCATCCTCTGTAAATACTTCTGAACCCTCATTTGTAGTCACGAATACGCAGGTATTAGTAAGAGAAACGTTTTGTACGTTCGTTCTCCTGGCACTATCTTCTGTTTCATAAGTGACATTGCCTTCATCAAGTACAAACAAAAGCGTATCAAAAACGCCCTGGCAAGCCTTTTCAATCTCATCGAAAAGAAGCACGGCATTAGGTTGATGTAGTGCAATCTCACCAATCTTTTTACGGAAAGCAGGCTCTCTATCCGGCGTTTGGTAATCAGTCATAGAAATGATATTGAGTACCTGCTCATTAGGATAAAGAGTGTTTGCAATAATTTTTACTGTCTCCGTCTTACCAACGCCAGTAGAGCCAGTAAACAAAGCAGACATGATCGGGCGATGACCGTACCCTCTTGTAGGATATTTGAGTGATTGCAGCATTAGACCAAGTTCACCACGAGCAAACTCTTGTCCTTTGATGTTTTTATTAAGATTTTCGATAATCTTATCTGCGTCCCACCTATTTTCAAGAGAAATGTTGTATGCACTACGGAATACCTGCGCAATTACATCTTTGTTAACACGCTTTCCAGTTTTATCCTCATATGCCAACAAGTCCTCAAGAATATCAATAGACTTTCTAGGCTCTGCGTTTTGTGACCTCATACTAGCGTTCGCAGAAATAATATAATCAATTAGTTCGTCTGAAATAGGCTTATGTTTTACCGCTTGCGCCTTCCACCATTTTGCTAACGCTTTATGCACAATATGTTGTGGTAAAACATTTACAGGTACTTGCTTAAATCGCTGTGATAGTGGCGCATCTGTGGCAATGTACGTGTCATACTCTGACCTTGTTGTAGCACCAATGAATTTGACTGGCGGATTGATGAGAATATCTTTGAGAATATCGCCACCGAGTTTTGTACCCTCACCAAAAATAGTGATGAGCATATGAACCTCGTCTGCAAATATGACAAATCGAATACTATCGTCTGATAGAATTTTTCTCATTCTCAACTCAAACTTTTTCATTACATCGAACATAGTTGTAATGACCGCTTGCATTTGATTTTTAGGAACGTAAGAAAGCCTACCAATACGCAGCGACATTACTACAAATTTATTAAAGACCCTATAGCCAGTTCGCCTAGTATATGCGCCCGTATTCATATCTTTGACAAATTGCTCAACGATAGAAGTCTTACCTGCGCCAGCAAGACCAATAAGGCAAGCTACTGGGGTTTGCTTACGTACAAGAACGCTATACAGACGATCAATCTCTGTTTCACGTCCCTCAATAGGATAAACTTGCTCTTTTGCCTGCGTAAATGCGTTACCGATAGAAGCGTTGTACTTCTTATAATCTTCAAGCAATCTCTTAGCTTCTTGATCGCCAGAGTTCGCTTTCTTTTTTAATAGTTCCCAAGCATTAAACATAAAGTAGTTCCTTCTTATTTTGTGGATTTAAGCAGATATGCTCTTGTCTGCAGGTTTGTAAACAAGTCCTGTGAATAGGTGAGGTTGGTGTAGTTGGTAATCTCTGCACCCGTGTCCTCAATCTTCTTATTCACATCATCAAGATTTTTCTGCTGGGTATTGAGTGCCTGTCTTGCATCATCGTCATTTGAATTTACGTTCAAACGCTCTTGATACTCTTTCATGGACTTTTGAATCTGCTCACGGTTTCTTGAAAGGCTCTGATACTCCTTATTAAGGGTATCTAGTGAGTTATTCTTGAAAACCTTATTAAAGAATCCCTCAAAATCAAACTGTCCGTCTTTCAAAAGAGTGCCGGGGAGTACTTCAGGCTTATAAGCATCGCTATCAATAGCGGGGTTTACAGAAAGTCTAAAGAAGGCAGTATCGTAAGCGTCCGACTGAACGACCGCATTATCGTTGTTGTTATCCTTATTTCTGTTTGTCTGATATGTAGAAAGCAGCTTACTCATTGATTGTGTAGTTGGATTAGTAAGGTTTGTGACGTTGTTGTTATTTGAATTGTTGGAGTTATTTGTAGCGTTAATGAAGTTCCTGTTGATAATTCCAACGGTGTAGACGCTATTCTGCGGATTTGGAATGACTAAGAACATATCACCATCTGTACCCATGCGACCAAAAAGAACGGGGGTAGTACCATCTTGTGACTGAACATTATCATTTTGAAGAATTACATCGTAATCTGTGCCTTTATAGGGCAGCTTAGACAACTCTGACGCACTTCCACCAATTCTAGCGATCAAAACGCTGTGTGCTTCGTCTGTATAAATATCCTTAATTGTCAAAGTTGCGTTTGACCTGCCAAAATTGATTTGACTACCAATAGCAGACGAGGAGTTAGAAACGTCCGTATTGTAGTTAACACATCCCTTAATGGCAAAAATCATTCCAAAAATTACCGTAAATACGCAGATACAAAAGGTGTAATACCACCTTTTGAAATCTGAATAAACTGCACTATTTTTAACCGCTCTCATTTATATTCCTAACGCTCAAAACGCTTATTATCAACATTAAGATTATACAATAAAACTCAAATCAATAAAGTTGTTGACATTTCCTTCATCTCTGTGAATAAGCGTCTGGCAGCCACTACGCTGCTGCATTCTTGCAGCAAGGGTATCTGATAGTCGAGTATTCATACAATCTTCATACTTATTTACTTCGTCTGCATTGAGCCTACCAATAAAGGTATAGTCAACGTCTGTATCAAGATTTGAATACATCGTTCCTTTGAGGTTGAAAATACTGGCTGTTTCATGTTGCTTAATCTCTGGGGAAGCAATTGTGTCAAAACACATTACTACACGAATACCCTTTTTGAAGTGTGCCTTGATAATATCTGTAGCCATCTCAATCGTGCGCTTATAGAGTTTGTCGCAACCATGCAATACGACTACATCGCCATCCTCGCAGGTATAGAAGATGTAATCTAGCAAGTTGATAAATTGAGCCTGTTTAAGTGCATTATCGTTAATGGTAGAGAAGTTGTAATAGGTATTTGCTGCGCTTGTGTCTTTGACCGTTGTAGGACTTCCCAAAACGCCCGTATAAGAGAACATAGCGTTTTTAAGAATCGAATGAAGGGTATCAATATCAGTTGCCTTCATCTCACGATTTCTAATCTCTGCATTCTTTTCAAGATTCTTCAAAGACTGAAGTACGTTAGACATTTTAATGTAGCCAGTAGGATCGGTAATGTTAACGATACGAGTTAACTCTGGGTGAATTTCAGCATCCTGCGTCCAGTTACCGCTAGTTAGATATGTATCATCTACCGCCTGCATAACGATAGACCTTTGAGGTTGAGTAAGCTGTAGATTGTTGAGTTGATCGAAAATATCTACAACCTTATTTACAAGTCTAGCGTGAATTTCACGAACATCCTCAATGTTTCCAAAGCCTTGAAGTGGGTTTACCGTGACCCTTGAAGCGTCTAGGTACGCATAAGCACCCGTTGTATCAATAGGACGAGCATAAACACCCTTGATCTGATAATCAAAGTCATTAAAAATAAGGTGTTTAGCCTTATGACCTCGCATAATGATATTGTTTGCACATACCTGTCCTACAAGAGAAGCTACTGGAATACTTGAATTTGTTGCAGCATTTACGTAACGACCCATTCCATAATCGCTAGGCATAGCGACCATTGCAATGCGATTTGTGTGCTTATCAAAGTCAAACATGGCGGTTGAGGAGGAAGTAACACTTAGCGTGTCCTGCCCAATAGGAATACCCTCTGCATCAAAAATACCGTTTGATACAGAGAAGTTAATACCTGCATAATTATCGCCAGTAGAGGTAAACAACTCAAAAGAAGGCTCAATGCGTGCGTAAAAACTTTCCATACGGTCTTTTTGATCCGAAGGAATTTGCAGCCATTTTGCGCCATCGTTCTTAGGCTCTGTGGCAAGTGACCTATTCAAAATCTTAATTTGCTCTGAAAGAAGTTCCTCTGAATATGCAGAGAGCAAAAGTTCAATACTGAACACAACAACAGGAGTAGAGTTGCTTGCAAGTAGAGCATATGCAGCATAGTCCTCTTCTTCTGCACTTCTCATTTGAGTACGTACTGGATCTTCTGCCTTTTTATCAGAATTTCGTTCATCATCTTTCTTCTCGTTCTGGATAGCTTCTTGATTACCCTTAGAGTGAGAAGATGTTAGCTTCTTCTTCTCATCACCGTTAATCACAATTTCACGAACAGAAAGTGTCATTTTTACTCCGCTTAGGAGTGAACCTGCGGGGTTAAAGTTGAGCATATCAACTGGGGATAGCTTTCTATTTGTACCTTGTGATACATACAAGTGCATAATTGCAATCTTTAGTCCATCACGAACAGAATAAGCTGGGGTAAACTCAATAGGGTTTGGAGAGGTTAAATTATCACGATGTAGTTTAAGGGCATCGTCTTTCTTCCCATCGTGCAATTTCTCATGAATATATGTAGGAAATTCACCAAGCGTTAGTGAATCGCCGTTTACTAGCTTAATCTTTGTATTCAAAAAGGCGGGCGATTTCTTTTGCTTGTTATCTGTGGAGTCTGTTTTCTTAGACATATACTTCCCTTTTAGTTCTTAAACGGATCGGACAATACGCTCTCTACCTCTTTTTTAGAGTCGATGAGCATACTCTTTGAATAAATGCCATAACCTTCAACAAACGCAGCAAACAAGTCCATAGACTCTCTTAGTAGTGCGGTTGAGGAAGAACGAATAATTACATACTGCGTAATGGTCGTGTCTGTTTCCTTTACACGGCTATTGAGATATTCCTTATAAATCTTTGCCATATACTCACGGAAAAGAGCATTATCAGAGTCCTCGTCATCGCTCTCTTTTGCGCTTTTTACGACATTATTGAGCATCTTAATCTGACTTGATACGTCAACAGGCTCAATAAACATCAAAAATTGCTCTTGTGTATCAGACTTCTTAGCAATCATGTACTTTGCCCTAGCTACAGAAAGCTGATCCGCAACTCTAGGCAAAACCGCATGACCCAAGTGACCGCTTACTTTATACAATGCGCCAAAATCACCATTTGAAAAGCGGATAGTGCCACCGTCATAAACTTTGTAAATGCCATAAGTTTTAAGACTTGTGTCGTTGCTTTTTAGCCTAATCTTTTCAAGAAAATTGTTAAATGCAAGGTTGGCAGATACAGACAATACCGTTTTTGCATCATATGGAGCAATGTAGAAAAGAACAAGAACCGTCAAAGCGATTGTTACAAAGAGCAATGGCAAAAATACATATCCAGCCATTGCTGGGACTTGTGTAATCGGGAATAGGAAAAATGCCGTTACTACAAAAATCTCTAATCCGAGTCCAGTTAATAGTCTTGAAAGAGGAATTTTGTTATCCGTGAGAATCTTCTCTAAGAAAGGTACGGGAATTTTACGATGCTTCTCACTTTCAAGAATGTTAACCATAAAATTGTAGGTACGGTTAAACTCATTTTCATGCTGCTCATCGGTTGTTTTGTTATTTACTGCCATTAGTCAACCTCATTATCTCTATTGTTGGCAACAGAGGAAAAGGCTTGATTAAAGCCATAGTTAATCGTTGCACCAACAACTTTCAAAATATCAATCAGTCTACCAAAGCACCAAAAAACAGAGCCTACCTCACCATGAAAGGTATTCTTAATTGAATCGTTTGCCTTCTGCTTAAAAGCACGCCACTTTTCGTAACGTGCTTCCTTTTTAATCTTTTCGAGTTCAAGATACTCTTCTTTAGTCATTTGTTACCTCACTGGAAGTCTTATCGTCTTTCTTCTTTCCCTCAATTTTAACCTCTTTAATGCGCTTTACGCACATCTTGAAAATGAAAGAGAATAGACGAATACCAACAAGCAGAGAGCAAATTGTGACTGCGCTAATTACAGAAATGTAGGCAACAGTAAAAGCGTCTGCGCTTGCAAAAATGCCCTGCATACTCCATACCTGCAAGCTAACAACAAAGAATCCGCAGATATAATCAAAAAGATTCTTACTAATCAAAGTAACTACTGTAAGACTTGCAAGAACAGAAAGAATGTACAGAATTGCACGAACTAGCTTAGTCTGCAGGTTTGTCTTGTTTGCGCAAACCTTCTTAGGATCGATTGTCTGTCCTACAAAAGAAAAACGCTTTGCCATAATTTATCCTTCAATCCAGTCGGCTTGATCGTCATTGACCTTAATTGTACCATGAGCGTTATTATTTGCGTCAATAACCAAAGTCATCTTTACAATTTTTTTATATTTGTCGATAAACTCCGTGTAATTCTGCGCCCACGCCTGCTTAAACTGTGGGATAGCGTCATTGTTGTATACATCCTCAGCATTTTCATGGATAGGATCGTAAGCAATCTTGCTACTTAGAACGATAGCTTCAATGTTATAAACCAAAGGATCGTCTGTTTTATAAGTAGTCGCACCACCGCAGAAAACAACCTGCATAGAACCAGCCTGCGTACCAGAAACAGGCTTATAAATAGCGTCAATCTTACCGTTAGAATCATCAACAGTTAGATTGTAATTTCTATCAAGCCAGTCAATCATTGCACCCTTATTATCGTTGGTGTTAGAGTGCGGGAAGTGATTGTCATAGGCAAGTACCCAAGCGCAAAGGTCTGGAATACGGTCTAGCTTTTTATCAAACGGGACATCATGAAAGACGCCAGTATCTTCGTTGATAACATTTTGGTCTGTATGCTCACTCAACCTATTATCTCGAATACTCTTATAGTCAACCTTGTCTTTATTTGCTGTGGGGACATTTGTAATCCCGCCAACTTCTGTAGGTTGTGACGGCTTATTGCCGTTCGACCATACTGCAAAGCCAACAGTACCCGCCACGGCTGCCAAACCGCCAACTGTAGCTATAATTGCTTGCCTGCGTGTAAAAGTACGCTTAGAACGGCTCTCAGAGCCTTGTTTTGATTCACTTGTGTTAACGGAATCTGTCTTAGTATCGTTTGGCATAAAAACCTCCAATTAAAACACTTGATTGATGTTGCTATACACTTTGTCAATCTGCAACTGATTTTGAACAGGATCGTAGAGTCCTTGAATTACATCGTATCTAGTTGGCAAATATGTACCGTCATACTTTAGGGGAGTTGACTTTGTGTAAATAAATACGGGGTAGCCATTAGGATAGTTTTTATCGTTAGGAGCATAGACGATAGCTTTAATTACTTCGCCCTTTCCCTGTGCATATCTCTTTACATATCCTTTAGCAAGATTGTTTTGATCTGCACCAAAATATTTGTAGAAGAAATTTGTTACCTGTGGATTACCGTCCACAAACTCAATAGAGTTAAATTCATCACGGACGGTATTCATGAAGTTGACGACATTCTCCTCCATTTTTCCACCGTCTGTTTTGTATTCAAGATTCTCATTAGGCTTCATAGTAAGTCGTGTGCTATCTAGTACACCCTTATTATCTCCGCCGTTTTCGTCACGCAAAAACTTCAGATTCTTCTGGAAGGCTTCTGCTTCATCGCCTTGGTATTTTGACGCTGCATCTGTAAACGCCGTATACGTTTCACTTGTATAGTGTCCCGCTACATCTGTCTTAATATCAGAGTCTTTTACGCCGTAAGATGCCCACTCGTTCTTATCACCACTATTCTGATTGTCGTTATTGTTATTAGCGTTAGGCTTATCAGAATTAGTTGGAACATTTTGAATCTGGGTAGGCTGCGTTGTGCTAACCGTTGAATTGTTACCATTCCAAATAACAAATCCTACTGCTAGTCCGGCAGCAAGCGTACCGCTAGCGATTGTAGCTGCGATTTTTTTATGACTTGCAATAAACTCTCGTATTGACATATTTGTGTCCTTTCAATCTTTGTCACAATTATACTTCATTACTAAAAATGTAGTGACTATACAATAGTTATTATAGCCACTACACAAAATATTCATAAGTTAAAACATTGAAAAGACTAGGCTTTATCCCTTAAATCTAAAGTAATAACCGCCCTCATAACCGCCTGTATAGAGATCTGTTTCAGCGACCTCTGCATGGTCTACTGGTACGCCGTGAAGGGTCTGTCCGATATTTCCACCATCACCATCAGCGCCATCGTAATTATCAGATGCGCCATAAGAAGTGATTTGCTTCTTACCGCTACTGTCTGTAGTCACGCTTGCAACCATAGCGACATGGTGTTTGTTGCCGTACATAATAATATCGCCAGCCTTTAGTTCATCGGCGTTAAATGGGTGTACTTCCCACTTAGAGCCAGATTTTGTAAGCATATTGTAAAGGTCTGGGACGTAATATGGATTGCCATTTCCCTTACGCATATCTTCGATAAACGACTTATCCATACCACTATCATACAAACCCCATACAAGATAACTAGCGCATTGTACGCTGCCCTTGTGAGGATCGTTTACTCCGCCGTCTGTATAGCCAATGGAGTCGTCATCTGCCCACTTTTTAAGATATGCCATCCATGCTTTAATGCTTCCATCTGCATTGATGGTATCGCCGTCATCCTCACAATCGCCACTAGCGTCATAACCGCTTGTAGTCGTTGTACGACTTAACTGATTGCTTGCATCAAGTCCGTTACCACTTAATTTCCACTTAGACGGATCGGCTGGAATATTAGCAGAGTTAAACACTCTATCAGCGGTAATTGCGTCTGCATTACGCTGTTCAACGTTTCCATCTACACCACGCTCGTAAGCCTGCGACCACGTAAGGCGTGCTTTTACTGGATCGTCTGCATTCATAAACTCCTCAACAGTTCTGTAAGGAGTGTTGTGCATACGCATAAAAGGCTCTACCGCCCTATTTCCCCACTCTAAACCCCATACGGCAGCACATTGATTACGAACGCCCCAACCATCGCTATCAATAGAACCCCACCATTGACTATTAGTAAATTTTGTATAGGGGGTAAACTGAAAAAGTCCGCCACCACCTGCGAAATTAGCGTAATTTTTCATACCTGCAGGAGGCTCTTTACCATTCATACCAAAGTAAATAGGAGAGCCTGTTTGCTCTGCTCTATCTGGTACAAAATAACTCTCTGATTTGATGTGTCCGATAATTCCCGCAGCAGCGTGTCCCGACATTCCATACTCTTGTGTAAACGTGTCAAAGACTTGCTTTGCTACGTTGTAGGTAGGAGTGCCAGGGGTAATCCAATCCTCTGATTTTCCAATAGTGCCACCTGTAATAGGAGTATTATTAGTAGATGTGTCTTTGCGCTCACATCTTTTCTTGTGGTGGATAAAATCATCATCAAACTTTGTTGCGCTTTCAGCATTACCACTACTAATAATAGGAAATTCAGCAAACGCTTTAGCAGGAACGGTACTCGCAATCATTACGACTGCGAGTCCTGCGGTACAAATTTTATTAGCGATTGACGTGCGCATTGTTTACTATCCTCTTTATTGTTTTGTGACCTTCGCTGTTTGAGCAGCAATCTGTGCCACCGCCTGTACATCTGCATTTCCTGTAGTATACCCCGCATATTGAATATCAGTTAGAGAATCTCCGTCTTTTGTAGAGAATACGTATACCGCTGTGTAGTTTGCATCCTCGGACATGAATGGTACAAATGCAACGTATGTATACTGTCCGTCAGTATTCTCACCTGCGAAAACTACCGTTGCAGGGTTTGATTTAACAACTGTTTTCTGAAGCTGTGAAGCTGGACTATCTTGCTTAACGATTGATTGCATTTTCTTCAACTGATCGTCTGTAGTGTTTCCCATGACTTTGGTGTTAAACAAATTCTGAATATCGTTGATAGTTGCAGAAACGGCATTGTCGTTGTTTTGGTCTGTGTAAGAAACAAGTGTGTTAAACAGACTGTCATACTTATTAGCAAGTCCAGCGTTTTGCTGTGTCATTGTGATGTACGCACTAGACTTCTGATTTGGTGTTTCACTACTATTACCAGTTTGCTTCTGTAGCTGCGCCTGCAACGCCATGATCTGTGCGTCTTTTACATTATCAGCACTTTCAATAGGAGATTGAACGCTCTTGACGTTATCTACGCCCTTGTAGGTCTGCGTATTGTATACAGTCTTTGGAGCAAGTACTGCACCTAGCGAAAATGCAATGACAAATGTAATAACAATAGGTAACACATAATGAAGCGAAACATACGCAATATTCTTAGCTACAGACTTAGCCTTTTGCATCTCTGCTTCTTTTTCTGCCTTCGTCTTTGTGTTCTCTAGTTGAATTCCAGACTTATTCTTTTTAAGAAGGCTTGTACGCTCTTTGGACTTTCCTTTAGCAATATAGTCACGCCTTGAAACGCCTTCCTCTTTTGCAAGTTCATCTTCAAGACTATCTAAATCAAACTTTTCTGCCATATTAAATAACTCTCCTTATCGTGTAATCTAAATTATGCAGCTATATGAGCAGCCGTATCTTCTATGCCAAAAGCATCTCTAAAAACGGTAGCTGTGTCAATAGGCATCTTGACAGGCATTCGCATAGATACCACAAGTTTGCCTGCACTAATCGTTACAGAGCAATCGTCTGTTTGCGTCCAACCTTTAATCTTATCCTCAATGCTAGATGGATTTTGTACATTCAACTTTTTAGGTAGTTCATACTTAAAAATTGCAACAGAACCAGAAGCATTGACGCTAATTCGCCTTGCTCCAACATCGGTAGATGGGAATACAAGATCGAGGACTTTCGAGGTTTCATTGATCCATTGACTATTCTTCTGCTTTGCAGCTTCAATTTTTTCCTCAACAGACGCAAACAGATTGAGAGGAATACAGTAAGCACAATACTCTGTATGGTCTGTGGTATCGACAATCATATATGGGTTAACTACCTCAATAGAGTCCATGTATGCAATCTTTAGATGATCGCTGGATAGCGTCTTAGAGGAAAAGTTAACCTTACCGCCAGTAGCATTACTTGCCATATTCTCAAAATCATTAAGGTTTGTGTTTAGCTTTTGAGATGCAAGAGTGTTTGTAGGGTTAACAATTTCGATTCTGTAGTTTCTTTCAACACTCTCTGTATAAGCATTGTCACGCTCATTCACATATACACGCATAGAATTAAGTGCATTAAGTGATTCTTCTTCTGCGAGTTGGTCTAGTGTAGGCTCACTATTTTCGCCACTTCTTGCTTTAGAGATAGCTTCTCTGATATTAGAAAGACGTTTCGCATAGTTGTTACGGCGTTTAATCTCATGCTCAATCTTTATAGACTCACGATCGCAAGAGAATACATGACGCTCCCAGTTGTGCCATCGGAGTAGTACAAGGGCAATATATAGAACGATTAAAGCAATTTCAAGATTGATAATTAGTTTTGAAATAAAGAGAATCAATCTTGAAAAACCAACAATAAGACTTCCTATGTTTAGGCTAGGACTACTAAAACCCTCAACCTCAACTTGAGGGTTAGAGAATCCAAATTCTTTGCCAAGGTTAGCTAAAAACCTAGAGGTAAAGTCGTCTGATTGAGGGTTAGTTGAGAGTTGTGGAAAAGTAAAACTCACTTTTGATAACGCATTGCCTGCAACGTGCAAGACAACAGACGCTATCAAAAGAGCAATGGCAAGCATAAAGACGAATCTGATTGCACGGTAAACATTTAGTCCCGCTCTAGCAAAAGGGAAATGCTCTGAATCTAGTCCTTTTGCCTTTGAGAAATCAGCAAACGTCTTATACTTTGCCATTGTTCCTTTTCCTTCTACTTACTTATCTTACAAACATAAAAATGAAGTGTTCCCGTTCCATTACGGGCATTAGTGCTGTGTTGTGGCATCAGAGGTGTTCTGCGCCCCGCCATCGGTCTTAAACTGCTCTGGGTGGGCATTTACATAAGCCTGGGCAAGCTGTGGGGATAGCGTGTACTGATTACCGCTATCGTCCTTTACGTTAACGCCGTCAGTCGTTACATCTGTAACTGTAGCTTTCTTTTGCTGCCCGTTGTCTGTAATGGTAACAGTCTGTCCTGCCTTAAACTTATCATGAATCTGATCCATGATGTTCTGATTGTCCGTGACAGGTGCTTCCTGCTGGGTCTGCTGGAATGGCGGAAGGTGGAATACCATTCCTCCAACGCCAATATACAAACCTGCTGCCAAAGCAACGGCTGCAACGCCAATGCCAACTCTCTGAAGGATCTTATGATGATTCTTTTTTGGCTTTTTTGTCGCAGTATCAACTGGGGAAACAACCTCGGGGGTAGATGGTGTTTCTACAACAGGCTCGTCATGCTTCTCTGAATCCTCGTCCTTCTGTACCTCTGGCACGGGGTCTAAAGTAGTCGTGACGCTAGAATCGCTCTCGGCATCGTCATCTGCAGGCTCGTCGACAAAATCAAAATCATCTGCGTCATCAGAATCATCGTCATCGTTATTTACGACTTCAGAATCATCGTTCTCTGTTTCGCTTAGCGACTCTTCAACAGGCTCGTCACCGTTCTGAACTTCGGAAGTCGGATTTTCGGAAGTTTCCTCGCCTTCTGAATCGGGGTCTTTAGTGGAATCTTCATCTTCTGGCTCGTCTGTTTCATCATCGGTTTCTGGCTCATTACTTTCATCGCCATCATCCTCGTTCTCATTCTCGTCTGATTCATTAGATGCGTCTGCAGGCTCATCGTCTACATCGTCATCAAACAAGTCCTCGTCTGTCAACTCGTAAGGATCGCCGTCTGCAGGCTCGTCTACAGCATCGTCTGCGTCGTCTTCTACAGAATCATTCTCCTCCTGGCGTGCAAGAATATCCTCTAGTGCCTTCTGATAGCCGGCATTAAAGGCATCGTCATAAGAATCACCCGATACAGGCTCATCATCTACATCGGAGTTGTCGTATACATTATCGTCAGAGTTATCTAGTGGTGTATCATCATCACTATACTCAAACGAATCCTCTGGCTGCTGGGCATAGTGGGCAGGCTCGTACTCTACCTCATTTGCCTTATTTTTAGCGTTCTGGGCAACACGAACTTCCTCACGGGCATTGTTAAACAGGCTCTTAAATGAACGCTTCAGAAGTACAAAACTTAGAACCTTAGAAATAACACTATTGTTCTCGCCCTCGGACGTAATCTCTACAACACGATTTTGAGCATCAAGCCTTGCATCAAAGAAAGACTTTTCCTCTTTGTTACGCTGCTCGTGATTTTCAGACTCGAACTGTGCAATGCGCTCGTCCGTATCATCTGGATGCTCTGCCCTATAGGTAGCCTTAATTTCCTCAATCTTTGAAGCGACATAATGCTCTAGTGCAATGCTGTATGCGTTTGCTACCGCATTTCTGCGCTGCTCATAATCTCTATCTGATTGAGCCTTATCAAGTGCGGCCTGTACGTACTTGGAAAGAACCTCATCATGCGAAGCACGCTCTCTAATTTCCTCCATAAGTCTGTTAACGTCAGACTTCGTAAGAGAGTTAACCGCAAAACGAACCTGCGCACGCTCCATTGATAGTTGTGCATCAAGCATATCCTTGCTCATCTTTAGGTATGGATCGTTTAGGGTATCACCTAGATTGAGTGGCGTAGATACCTCTTCACGCAAATCCTCAACGGAAGGCAGAATATCAGAAAGTGGATCATCTTCTGAAACGCTATTTTCAGAATCAACAGGAGAGTCAATATAGGTAAACGAACCTACATTATCCGTAGAATTGTCGTCTGTCTTAACAAAGGTATTAGAGAAGTCCTCTGTGACTACCTCGTTGTCAAGTGACGCATCATCCTCGCTTACAAGATCCTTTGAGCCATCATCCTCTGCAATCTGCGCTGTATCGTTGTCCTCATCAACAACGGCATTAGGCTCGTCCTCAACTGAATCATCATCTGCAATAGCAAGAGAAATATCAGTTGCATCATTGCTGCCGGCAACGTCATCTGTAGAATCGGCATCATCGTCTAGTCCAGAAGAGAGTGAATCTACAACGTCATCAACAGGCTGGTCTACATACTCTTCCTGTGGATTTGGTGAATAAACAAGAGATACGGTAGTTGGTGTGCCAGTCTGCTTATCCACGTTTACCTCATCAATAAGGCAATCATGATTCTTTGCAAACTTAATCGACCTACCCTCTGTATATCGATTCTTCTCAAAAAGAATCTCATTCTCTGGTAGTCCGTCCACGTCTTTGATGTGAGAAACAAATGCTTTGCGGAATTCGTCCACAATGCTCTCTGTTTCGTCACCTTCGGGGATTACAAGCCTGTAATACATACTTATCCTTTCCTTGTCCTTTGGATCTGCTTGTGCCATGTATAAAAGTCCGTTTTAACCATAAAAGAAATTGCATAAAAAGTAATACTTTTCAAAATGCCCTTACCTTTGTATGGTCTAACATTTTCTATTGTAACACGACTATCGCAAATATCGACACCTTGTCTGAATACCCACGGTTTCCACATATCACGTATAGTTTTATCTGTTAAACCGCAAGAGAACGCTTCATGTAGCAATGCTGGAATGTTAGGAAGCCAGTCCATGTAGATAACAAATTGCTTTTCAAAACCGCCAATCTTAGCAGGTTTTTTGCCTGGGTGCGTTTTAATGTAGTTTTTCAAATCGCATTCAAGACTTGGATCGGCTGCATTGGGATCGTCCGGGGAAGTCGGCTTTCTGCTATATGCCATAAGCAGCCTAGCGATGAAGTTGTTATTCCCTAGTGAAACATATTTACCGTCATAGACTGCAGGCTTATCTGAAATAGGCTTACATGGCGTATTTTCAAAACGCTTTTTCCATGTATAGCTTTCGTCTGCACTAGGAGTGTTTGTACAGATAGCTGCATACTCCTTTTCATAGCTTTCTTTAGCATATGGCTTACATGGAATGAATACCTTATTTCCAGCTTCAGATTCTTTAACAATAAAGTTGTTATTGTTAACAGAAATGTAGTGCCTTGGAGGTAATTCTGGAAGTTGTTTCACGTTAACATACTTCTTGATTTGGTCTTTGCTTTTTAATGAAACGGGAATAGTTATCTGTTTAAGGATAATCAAAGTATCAACGTCATAAAACGTAAAAGCAACGTTTGACATATTGTTGTCTTCAAGATTTGCAGGCTGTTTGCTACTTGTAATAGAAGTGGTATTACGGGCAAAATAGCTGCCAAAATTATTGATAGCCTGCTCGGGAGTTTGATTAGGATCGATTAACATTACCTTGTTGCTATTACTCTGCATAAGACACCTCCTTTTCTTTTGTATTAAGTGAAGAAAGATTGTAGATAGTTGTATAAATTCTTTGTACGACAAAGGCAATGTTTGTTAAAACATTCATGACTTGATCATCTAAATATTTGCTTCTAATACAAATGACTCTCATACCCTCAAAAGCGGAAATGATATTTAGCAAAAAGTCTGCTCTGTTTTGCATAATTTCAAAGCGTTCTAAATCGTCAATCATCATATCTTCATAGATACTGTCTAAATCCCTTATAGCAAGAACCATAGAAGCTACTCCACGAATGACAGGCTTCGGTGTAGCAGTTACATCAATAAGGTCTTGTGAGTAAGTTTCGATGTCATCCGCAGCAACGTTTAACAGTTCCATATAGTGACGCTCATTTCAATAGTAGAAATTTTAATCATTCTACAATTATACAGAAAATAAGGCAAAAACTATACTACAGTCTTTGCCTTACCTCTTTTTGTGTATTTGCGTTTAATTACACAAACATTGATTTGAGATTGTAGAGGAATTTGTGTTCATAGTTATCACTAAAGCTAAAAATTGCATCGCTTAGGTTTGCCATAGGGACATAAAGCTGTGTAACTGTTTCCACGTTCCTCAAACGGTAATTCCCCTTCATACTATCAATCATATCTAGCAACTGATTCTGAACCTTATTAAAGGTGCTAATCTGCGTACCAATCTTCTGGATATTATCGTCAATAAAATCTTTGTCAATCCACATTCCATTGACATATCCGTTATACAAAACGTCATATGTATCTTCGGAATATCTTAGAGTATTATCCATATCCTTACACATAATGCGTAAAACCTCTTGTACTTGCTCTAGTTCAGATAGCAAAAGTTTGTCTACGGTATCGACACAAACAATGCCGTACACGATTTTTTCAAAATAAGAAAGCAATTCTTTAATATCGTAAATGCTATCTGTAATATATGGCATGAACGCAAAAGCATTCATGTATACAACGGTATCAATACGATTCTCATTCATATCTTTTACACTCCGCAAATCTGTATATAGCAATCCTTAGATTATTATAAATGCGCTATACTAATTAAGATTAAAAGCAATTATGCAAGATATGGAGAGTTTGATATATGGAAGTTGATTTTACTAAACTTAAAGACAATGCTCTTAAATTTATCAATGCAAAACAAGAAAAGCTGAAAGACATTAAGGCTCTCAACGTTTATATTGCTATACGAAAATCTCTGCAACCTTATTACAACTATGTACCAAAGCAGCAAAAAGTAACAGAAGATGACATTTCCCTTCACGCGGCAAAGTCAATCGACACTAAAGAATCTTCGCCAGTTGTATTAAGGCGTGTTGGCAAACCGCTATTAAGTCCGTGGAAGATTAAGAATGAAAGTCAACCAAAGGCAGATGAAATTTATTATTTTCATAATGAGAAATACCATCAAGTCTGGGCGCATTTTGGTAAAGGGGCATATGATCGCTTTCATGAAAGAAGTGATAAAGAACGCAGAAAATTGAAGTCGCTTATTATTCCAGTAGACAATAATGAACCGTCTGACCGCACCCACGTCATTCCTTTTGGCTTCCATGGATCAGAAAAAGACAACATCTTAGTTGTTGAATGGAACGGTGAACAAAATAAGAATGACTTTAATAATTTTGAGCAAGAAGCGAAAAACTATAACAAAAGTCATCCTATTTTTTGGTACACGTCTATCCTCAATGCTGCCCAAAATGTACTTGTATGGGAATATAAAATCTTTGACGCAGATACAAAACAATTAGTATCAGAGGGAGAGTGGACTTTTAAGACAAAGTTTATCTGGAAAGGCTAACGCCTTCTCCTTTTTCTCCTCTTTCTTTTTCTGTAAGTTTTATATGGTAGGTATGGGAGTCTAATTGCACAAAATAGCGCATACAGAAAGATCATAGACATGACTGTATAAACAAGGACTACTGTTATATTAAAGGCTACCGTATCATTCATATTCAATACGGTAGCCTTCTGTTAGATATTTGTCTACTTCTAGGAAAATACAATATCCCTATAAGACATTACAAAAATAATATATCCAACAAACGCCATACAAATAATTGAAGTCACAATAGCAGCTTCAATTAAAGGCTCACTTGCTAGATAGAGTGGGCAGACAATAGTGAATAGTGTTACAAATGGAAGCGCAAACCTTGCAACCTTCTTAAAGAAAATATCCTCTTTTGCCATGATTAGATTCCTTTCTATTGAGGATAATAGACTTTACAAGCATTATAGTATTGTCTAATAAACATTTAGATAAATACATAAAATGTACACAATTAAAAATGAATTTCATTTATAATAGAAATTACGCACATCAAACGATTAGGAAATGAGTTTTTATATGAATCGAAAAAAGTTTGAAAATTACGATGATTTCATTAAAAAATTTAACAAACCAAGGGGGGGTCATAAGTTAACCACAGATGACTGTTACACCCCACACGATGTATATGACGTTGTTTTAGATTGGGTAATTGATAAATACAATCTTCAAGACGATACAAAGATAGTTAGACCATTTTATCCAGGCGGTAATTACAAAGAATTTGACTACCCTACAAATTGTGTTGTTATTGATAATCCGCCATTCTCAATTCTTGCAAGCATTCGTAAGTGGTACATGAAGCAAGGTATCAAATATTTCCTTTTCTGCCCCACATTCACATCTCTTTATAAAAAGCATGAAGATTGTCTTGTGATTACAGAAAGAAAAATTACCTATACAAATGGAGCAGTAGTCAATACATCTTTTGTCACAAATTTAGACGATAAAAATGCAATAGTGACTGCTCCAGATTTATCTTTATTGCTGAAACAAGCGAAATCACAAGAAGTAAAATCAAGCAAGCGTATTGAGAAAAAGTACCCTAAAAATGTAGTAAGTCTAGCTACATTAGGAAGTCTTGTTAGAAGAGGACAATCTGTCACAATTCCTAAAAATGCGTGCTGCACCATTAGAGAAATCGAAGCAGAGAAAAGAGCAGGACTAAAATCCTTCGGAAGAAAGCTGCTTGTTGCTGATAACATTGCAGAGGATATTGATAAAAAGCTGAAATTGCCAACTATCAACACAGAAGAATATGTATTAGAATTGTCTGAAGCTGAAAAAGCAATTATCAAAACACTAGGAAAGTTTATTCGTTCAGTCGCATAACATTCACCACATACCGCATAGCCAAATCCACCTGGCGTATGTATCTCCTTGCTTGTGTAGCAACTACCAAAGGTTACTTTTCGTCCACAATGCGGACAATTAACAATCTTGTCCATATCCTCTGAATAGCTTTTAACATTCCAGTCGTCTGGAACTTCATAAGGCTCGTAAGCCTGTTCGTCATAATTCCAACGTCTAAGCATTTTCATGATCGTGAATCACCTTCATACCGCAGCGGGGACAAAAATTAAATGTTTCTGCGTCTTTCTTATATCTGAATACATATCCGCACTTCTGACAATAATACTTGCCACAATCGTTTATTACTTGTGTTGTCGGCGTTGTTGATATTACCTTTGCACCAATCAATCTACCGTTAAACTCAATATTATGAGGTGCTTTACGCCCGTTCCAAATCTTGTAAGTAGCATATTCATCCATTGTTACCACCTCACAAATCGCTTGTTGCTATTAGCAGCCTTAACCTTAGAATCATTTACAGACTTAATGATCTGCGTAAACTGCTTGCAGCTTGCTCCATCACCAAGGATAGACTCATCAAAAACAATATGACTAATAAAGATAGAATTATTCTTGATAAATCGGTGTAGCTGGTAGTCAATCTTATGCTCTTTTGCTCTCAAAGCGTCAAACGTATCTGTAATGTTTACGCCAACGGAAAATCCATGTAAGTGCATTTTTGCTTGATAATTCTTGTAGAGATTATCCTCACTATTAACCACTTCAAGCACAACAATTTCTCGATCATGCTGAACATTAGAGTTAACAAGTTTAGATAGAGTCTTTAAGTCATCTACCACCACGACATCATGAATACGGAAGTTTGGAGATGTAAAAACATTAGGAGTTGTTTCAGTTGGTGTATTAAGCATACCAACATTCTTAAAAAGACGAAGCATTCTCTCCTTATCGGTTAGCTTGCTTCCCATAATGCAAATCAGTTTGCGCTTGTTTGTAAACATACGTGTAATTCCTTTCTTTGTACACAAATTTCTTGTGTTAGTTTTATCATAGAAGAAAGGGTAAAAACGAAACTACATATTTTCTACACAAACATTAGCAATGCTTATAGTTGCGCTTATAATTAAAGCTGCAAGGTTAGTTATTATAAATAAAGTAATATAAATAACGTTGTAATGCGAGGACGTATGAGTGAGAACTATTCTACAGTTGAACTAATTGAAACGGCTGTAAATGATTTCATGACACAATATAAGAAGGAAGTATCAAATGGCTTCGTGCCGTCTGTAGACCCTGCAATAGATGATATTTGTGAGGATGACACAATTCAGAAGCTAATTTGGGACGTAACAGACAATCTCTTGATGGACGATAAAAACGCATGGAATCTAGCGATGAGTTATTTCAGTAAACCAGGTGAGATTGATTCTGATGGCTGGGGAGAGTGCATTCTCTGGTATCAAGACGAGGTTGTGGCAGAAGTAGCAAGTGAACTTGAAAAACTTGCAGAAAGTGAGAGGTAATATCATGGCATACGATTACTACGCAAATGTAAAAGACGATGTTTTAAGCTACATCAATGATGAAATTCGCCCTGGCGAGTATTGGGATCGTGATGAACTTGAGTCATATCTTAACGATGAACTTTTCTGTGATGACAATGTAACAGGCAACGGATGCGGTAGCTATACATGCAATAGGAGTCAAGCAAAAGAGTATGTACTCGACAATACAGATCTTCTGAAAGAGAGTATCGAAGAATTCGATAGCAAAGATAAACTTATTGATTGGTTCTTTGATTATGATTATGAGTGTATGGATGTTACAATCCGTTGTTACGTTTTGGGTAGCTGCATCAACGATGCTCTTGATGAAATTGATCGTAAGTATAATGATTTCTATGGCGTTGATAGAGAGGATGACGAGGAGTAACCATGGCCTATGATTACTTTGAAGCAGCGGGAGAATCTATTAAAGATTTTGTTTTAGAGAACGTTGAGCCTGGGACAACCACTCCTTACGATCTTGCAAAATGGCTAATCGACAATATGAGTGAGTTATGGAGAGATGCTCTAAACTGCAATGATCGTGGCTATATCTATATCAATGAAGCACAAGCAAAGGAATTTGTAGAAGAGAATAAGAAGCTAGTTGAGAATGCTTACGATTTTCTTGGCTTTGATGATTTTTCTGAAGATATTGAGAAAGGCAACTATAAAGCAATGGATGCCGTCACCCGCTTTTATGTATTTGTTGACTCTATTTCTATTGCTCTTGAACTAATCAACAAAGAGAATCCGTCCTTTTTCAAAGACGAGGATGATGAAGGTTAACACCTTTGAGCCTGTATCAATGATTGTTTTATATCCCTCTTAATCAAGAATAAGGGGGATATTTTGTGTTACAATACTAAATGCAACCCGCTAGGCTTAACAGTCCTCTGTTAGCAAACTTAGCGGGTATTTTTTGTGTAGAGATTGTGATTTACACAAAAATCGTAATGAGATTTTATATAATAGTCACGTCAATAAAACGTTACGAAGGAAGCAGCATGAACCTATTTAGACTACCGCAAATGATTAAGCGACTGTTTAGAAAGTTTATTCATCCTTTTAAGAGTATTAAGAATTTTGCTAGGCGCAACATCAAGACACACGCTCAAAGAGTTGTTTCGGCAGCCATTATTGCTTATCTATCTGCGCTTATTCCAGCAAATTATATCTTAGGTGGACTGGCAAACAACGTTAGTCTTTCAAACCCTGCTCAAATCATTCAAACCGTATCTGCGCACGGACTTCCTAATTTTCTCTCACTAGGACTTGGCTCTCCTATTAGTGGAGTTATAGATAATGCCACAAAAGGCTTTGAGAGTTTTACTGGATTAGACTTCTTTGGCGGTATCACAAGTGGCGTTAACGACTTCTTTGGAAACAACAATCCTGTAAGAACTAATGAAAATAACAATGCTATTCATACTTTAGAAAATGATGGCTTTGACGATTGGAATGAGTCTACTGCTCCTAATTATGCAATGGAGATTGGTCGTGCTTCTGTAGACCATGACACAAATGCCGGCACAATCAATTACGGCGGACTAGATAATCTTGGTCGCACTACATGGGCAGCCGGACGAATTACTTATCAAATGGTCGCAGATAGTGCTGGCTGGCGTGAGAAGTTTGGCGCAGACGCAGACGAAATTACAGGCTGGAAAAATCCAACTACAGGAAAGTCAAACAATGGCAAAGTAACCGTTGAACTTTATAACGGAAAAACCTATACAGGATATTTCTACAATCGTTCTCACCTAGTCGCAGATAGCCTTGGTGGTGCGCCTAAACGTGAAAACCTTGTAACTGGTACACGTATGCAGAATGTTGGCGCAAATGATGGCAAGGGCGGTATGGCTTATACTGAAACGATTGCCCGTGACTACTTAAAGAACAATCCAAATCAGACGCTATATTACTCTGCAACTCCTGTTTATTATCAAAATGAGATCATTCCTCGTGTAGTTATCGTTGATATGAAAAGTAGCGATGGCTCTATTGATATGGAGGTAGAGGTATTCAATTCTCAAAAGGGTTATACGATTGACTACACTACTGGCGCATGGAGTAAAAACTAATGTTTGTAATTAAAAATCTTTACGACAATACGGCGCACTTCATAGATATGGAAGATTTTGACTTCTTTAATCAGTCCTTAGTAGAAGCCTTTAACATTGCTAACGTATTGATTTTAGGAAAGTTTGAAAAGCGTACCATTAAAGAATCAACACCCGCTGTAGTTTGCTCTACCGTTGATGGGTTTGATAAATCAGAATCAAATAGTGTAGATAGAATTGTTGCACTAGGGTCTAAGTCAAAGCGAAGGTTTTTAATTTTAGACGCAGACTTTAATACGGGTGAAGAAGAACTATCTGCACTTATTAGACAAAAGTTTATAGATTTATCCTATAAACTAGATACAAAACTAATTTTATATCCAACTGCAAGCTATCCAAAAAAGCCTAGATTTCGTGCTGTTTTGTTTACAGAAGATTATTTACACGCAGATGAATATGCTAAAGCTATTAAGTGGCTTTATGACGCTGTAGGAATGACGGTAAATGACGACACGGATCTTAGAATGACAACAAACAGGAATTTGCCCGTGTTTTCTAATGTTGAACAGATACCTGCAGTCTTTGTTAAAGAAGAAGGAAAACTTCTTAATAGTGATTTGTGGCAAGATGTAAAAGTACACAAAAACATATCATCTGCTCCTTATTCTGTTAACACTAAATTACATAGCAAAAAAATTGATGACGATGTGATAAATTATCTAACTAATTATTTGTCACATCATGATTTGAGTAGCTATGAAGAATTTTTCAAACTGTCTAATTCCATTGCTGCTTCGGTTGTATGTAATGGTATTAGCTACGAAAGAGGAAAAGAAGCTATACAAAGAATTAGTCAATTCGGAAGCGATCAAAAAAAGCAAAAGTCGTGGGAAAGAGAGAATGTAAGATTCTTAGACTCCGCTATTGCTAGTATTAAGAACAATCCAGACGTACAACTCAAAAAAATAGTGCCGTTAGCGATTAGGCTAAAAATATCTTAAAACAGGTCTAAAAAACAAGGCTCTGAGAGCCGTTTTAAGGGGGTATTTTTACTTTCAATGAGTATTTATACCCCCTTAAACGCCTTATTTCTCGAAGGAAAAAGATGGAGCATACTTATCTCGTTCGTTTCCACGATTAAGATATTCCATTACTATCTTTTTGTTAGCGTCAAAAGATACTGCCGTCTTAAAACCGTGAGGACTATAAAAAACGATCTTTACAGTAAAGATATTTTCTTTATAGAAGGACACGTCAAAAGAAGTAGATGATCTAAACGGCAGAATAGTCTTTATCTTCACGTTCTTTTTAACAGTTGGCTTATTAGATGGCTCAACTGAACAAACAATGTTTGTAACATCGTTTAATGCAATAGGGTATCTGTTAGCTACATTTTTTTGGAATGATGTTTAGTGCATTATTGAAATAGAACTGATTTTCAATATAAAGTCTATCCGACTTATGAACGTCATTTACATCTGAAACGTTATTCAATATTTCAGCAATCAAAGTTGGAGGTAGCTTGTCTTTCTTATCTTGACAATATGCCAAAGGGTCTACGCCTTTAGACAATTTTGTGATAAAAGAGTTTTCTACACAAATTCCATTGCGCTCGATTAGTTGTATCTGCTTTATATTAAATCTTGTAACAAACCACATGATAACCTCAATCAAAGATTAAATAGTATAACAAGAGTATACCCTATAATTTAAGATATTGTGATAACTCTTAAAAGCTACACAAAAAAGCCTTACTGATAAAACTACCAGTAAGGCTTTTAATTAAAAGCTAAACGACTTTACTCGTTGTCGTTCTTCTTCTGCTTTGCGTGGATTGCAAGTGCAACACCGCCGACACCCGCAGCAATAATAACACCGCCAGCAATCAGAATCTCTGGGTTAATGCTATCCTGTCCTGTCTGTGGGATATGCGTTGGAGTGACCGTATTGACAACCTCGCCGGCATCAATAGTCGTGCCATTTTCAGAAACGGTAAACTCAAACTTCGCCATCTCGTCAACGTTGGCATTTACAGAAGTGCGAATCTCCTCAACCTCATAAGTATCATAAGGAAGCATACCGCTAGTTTTCTCTGCGTTTGCGTTAGGAGTTTCGGTATTAGTTGCGCCGTTTGCTCCTGTTGGCTGTGTAGCAGGATCGGTATTAGTGGTGGCAGGCCGTGCCTGTGCGTTTGCTGCAGGAGTTGCAGCATTAGGCTGTGTAGTTGCATCGCCAGTATTGCTATCTGCCTTACCAGTAAAGAAGATGCCATTCTCTGAAGATAGCTTAGACTCGTCTACACTATCGCCGTTAAATGCCTTATCGTTGGCATTGGTCTTATCGTTCTTAGTCATGGTAGAAGTATCAATCACACCGTTTGCGTCTGTAACTGCATAATGGGTTTCACCTGTGGTCTTAGACGTAATCTTGAATGGAACGTTTGCAAGTGGTCGCTTGTTTACACCAAGAACCTTAGTGAACTTAACGTTACCACGAACAACCTGCTCCTTCTGGGTGTAATTGAGGTCTGCATCTACCTCTTGATGGTGATTAACGTCCTCGGACTTAATCTGCATAAGGGCAATACTGTCCTCACCCTCACCCTCTGGGAGCATATAGCCTGTAGGTGCTTTTGTTTCCTGTACGGTAATAGTGCCAAGTGGGTACACTACCTTGTTTTCTGCGTTAGTGTAAAACTCATCGCCTGCAACAAGATACTTCTCCTTAGCAACCTGTACATCGTCAAGATTGATGTCGCCATTCTCATCGGTCTTAACAGTCCATGTACGCTCTGGTTTCTCTGGGAGATCGCTTACATTCTCGTAATATCCCTTGTAGTAAGAAATCTTGAACTCTGCGCCTGCAAGGGAAGCACCTCCGGCAGCCTTCTGCTCGCCAGTATCCTTATCAACCTTTCTCACATGGAGAGGGTCTGTGGTGTACTGTGCGCCGTCCTGTACATTAGCGTTTGTGGTCTGCTCAACCTCAATGGATACCTTCTCAACCTCGGATGCGATTGCATATCCCTTTGGTGCTTTAGTTTCCTTGATGTAATAATTGCCCTGCTGAAGATTCTCTAGTGTACCCTCACCGTTCTCATCGGTGGTGATAGTACCAACAGAGGTAGTCAAACCCTCGTCAGAATAAACGGTGTACTCTGCGCCTGCGAGAGAGTAGCAATTATTGCCAGCGGTATAAAGGGTGTTGCCAGAAATCTTTGTAATCTTCAGAGAACCCAACTTCATGCCGAAGTAAGTCATAACCTGCTTTCCTCCGTCTGGAACAAAAGCATAAGCTACGCCCTGTGGAACACGCTTATCGGAATCTGGGTTATTTGCATAATTGGCAGCATCATTGAAGAACTTAATAGCCGCATCGGATGCTTCACGAGTCCAACCAGTATTGTAGAATGGCATATTTGCGCCACTGTCATCCTGCATAGAACCCTGACGAACACCCCAAAGAGCAAACTGTGTTGCTGCCTGCAGGTCTGCACCGCTTACGCCATAATACGTTGCGCCAGACTTAACGCCGATCGTACCCCAGTAAACGAGGTAATCGATCATATGCTGCTTATAAGCGTCATAAGACTCGCCTGTAGATGTTTTAAGCTGCCCGAGGGGAATAACGCTACCGCCCTCGCCAGAAGTAGCGTGGACGTGATTAAGGGAGTCTGCGCAGAAGAGTGGCGTTTTACCGTCCTGTGCAGTCCAAATCGTCATTTCATGACCGGACTTATACTTGTCATCATGCTCAACACGGAGATTACCGCCCATGTCTGGCAGGGACTCAACCGCAAATGCCTTAGATGGACGCATAAATGCAGCACTTAGATTGCCTGCAAGAATAGCGAAAGTAACTCCCGCTGTAACTGCTCTCTTTGCTCGTGTACTAATAGTAGTCATAACAACCTTTCTTTTTTAATACCAACAAAAACTAATCTAAATAATAATACATGACAATAATAACATTGTCACTCAAAAATGGAAAACGGAAGAATGCTATCCATTTTTGGAATCCATAAATAATACTGATATGGAGAAGATACACAATACCTTAATGTTGACGCATCCTCCATATATACGTCCAAAGGCAAAGACCCGTCTTTCATATCTTTAATAATAAAATCAATCGACTTGTTTACATATGCTTCTTCATCATCAAAGTCCTCATAGTCTAAATCATACTGCCCACACACATAAGAAGAAAGCACACTATCTTGTATCATTAACATTAACTTTAACTCATCACGACAATCATCGATTGTTTTTATAGAGTCAAAATCAATACCACTAATACCATCTTCTAATTCGGAGGTAAGGTACTCATTGGCAAACTCATAAAACGCATCCATTAGGCTTTTTGATGCCATTGACATATTTTGCGTATTTGGGAGTCTATCCACGATATACCAAAAATCTGACGGTCTATCTACATTGACCTTCATACTAATAGACATAAGCAAATTCCTTTCTACTTAAATGTAACAAGAATTACAACAATTTATCGAACTATTAACTATTGTACACCATCCATATTTACCAGTCATATACACAAGATATTGTGTATGGCATAACTAGCGCACACAATCAAAAACATACTTTCTACAAATCTCAAATTAAATCAATTTAGCCTGCAAATAATATGGTATTGTAGTTATCCCAACTTGATTTTATTGAAAGCGAGGCGATACTAAATGAAGAAACACTTTGAAGCATCTAATCCATACGTTTATGCAGGTATTGCCGTAAATTTTGATAAAAAACGACCGACTTCATGCGCTTGAAAATCGGTCGAAAGAAAGGAACCTGCAACTACTATGGCTAATATCACTACCTCTGTCAAGCCTTTTCCTAGTAAAAGTCAAAGAAATTTACGCCATCGCTCTATGCTTCCTTATAAGGTTGGAAAGAGTTTTAAGAGTCTGTCTAAAAAATGGTGTAAGGCAGAGTATGAGCAGGTATTAAGGAAGTATACCGAGGAAGGCTTACTCCTACCTCCAAACTATAAATCAAACAATGATTGCATCCGTGCTTTGAAAAAAGCTAGGTTTGAAAAATTACAGGATATGGCTGATGAAAATGGAAAAATACCAGTCAAACTCCCACTTGAAGATGTAGTAAAAACACTAGCGTCTAAGATTGCCTTTACTGTCATCGAAACAAACGGCTCTACCCAGCTAATGATTTACGATTATGACAAAGGCACTTATTCCTATAACCCTATTTTGCTTGATAAGTTTATCTATGCACTTCTTGATATTGTCACAGATAGTAACAGAAAAACTATCAATCTATCATTGTGCGCCATCCCTACTCCAACAACAATTTACGAGCCTTTGCCAGCGTACAAAATCGCAGTTGGTAACGGTATTTTTAACTGTATTACACAGGAACTTGAAAACTACAATCCTGTTTATGTTGTCACGCATAAAATTGAAACTAACTATGTACCAGAAATGCTAGACAATCTCCCGTCATACTATGAGGATCTAACAATCGAAAAGCTGATTTACGATCTTGCAAATGGCGTGCCAGAGAGAATCCAGCTACTTAAACAGATTGTAAAGTCCGTTATTACCAGTTATAACGTACAGCCTTCTATTTTTATTGCAGTAGGCGCAGGCGGTGATGGTAAATCAACGTTCTTTTCCATGCTTGCAAAAGTTATCGGTGAACAAAATACGGCGTATGTTAACTTCCAACAGCTAAATGAAGCTGATACCTTTACTAGCACACTTGGCAAAACATATGCCCTTGGACTTGATAATGACAACGGAACATATATTAAGAAGTCCGCAGTCTTAAAATCTATCGGCGCACACGAGCAGGTAACGTACTCACGAAAATATCAAACGGCTATCTCTGCACCATTTACAGCAACGTTTGTACAGCTATGCAACGAAATGCCTAGATTTGCAGAGAAGAATCAAGCTATGGAACGAAGGCTGATTGCTTTTAGTGCGGAAAACTCACACACTAAAAACGGTGATGCCAACCCCATGTATGACGATATGACTAGGGCAAAGCCTTTCTGCGAACACGTACTAGCATATGCACTCAACGAAACCGCCTGCCAGTATTTTATGGATTACAACGATTGCGATCGTGCGCTTGTACAAGCGGTGCAGGGTGATGACGATTACGCCAGGCAATTTATTGTCGCTATTTCAAAGCAAATTATGAGCGGACAAATCAAAAACATTCCTGCTACAGAACTTTATGCAGCTTATAAAGTTTGGTTTGAGGAACAGGGCGATGAGAATACAAAGCTATTATCATCACGAGGATTTACGTTTGCTGCTGCAAAGCATCTATTGAACTTTGGCTACAAGCTAACAGGTAATAACAACAGGAGTTATCCATCTGTATTAGAGTCGCTTGGATCATATAACCGCTCTATTTTTGACGAGTTTAATGTAGACGACTCCGAGGAATTTCAGAAAATTGTTGACGCAAACAGAAGAAGCAGAACTTTCTATATTGACGAGAAACTTCACGAGAAAAGCAAGGGTCTACCCGAGTTTAGACGCTATGATGACGAGTGCGATGTTTGCGAATACTTTGGCGTAGCTTGGAAGATTGCTGAATTTGGACGCAAAAACAACGATACTGACTATCTGATTTGGGCAGATGGTAAAGACAATGCAACTACTAATGAAACTATCCCAGCCTTTATCTCAATCGATTCAAAGCATACTGAATTTGTTGAGGTAACAGACGATACACCTAGAGAGCAAATTGTTAACTCCAACGAGTACAAGGTCTTGAATAGCGAACAACATAAGAATGAGAGTCTAACGACCGCCCAAAAAGCAACACGATCAGTCGTAAAGCCTTCTACAAACAAAGAGCAGGCACAAGTCATCCCGTCTATTCTTCCTTCTATGATTTCTGGAAACTATGCACAAGCTATTGAACTTACAGAAATGTATAGAGAGGATTTGTTTAATAACCTTGGCTTTAACCCATATGACGAGGAACTAGACGAAAAGACTCTGCCGGCAAAGACACTTACAATCGCAACCGCAGCTATCGATTCAACTATCGATTCTTTGAGGGTAATCTCGAAGTATATCGGCTCAAAGAAGAATCCTATGAAGGACTCTACCGTTATGATGAAGTGTAATACTGCGCTTAGTAATGCCGAGGTTACTAGATCTAACAAGGTACGAGCGATGACTGTCCTTGAAATTATCAACAGTATCGGAAACTACCTAATCAACATCGAAGAAGCGGAAACGGACAAAGCAAATATGAACGTTTTGTGATGTAAGAAAGTTAACGATGTTGATGCTATTTGTTTTGTAGTGAATAATGATAGTTAAGAAAACCGACCGTATATCGGATGTGTACGGAAACATAAATAAGAAACTATTTTGAAAGGTGTTTGTTATGGCAACTATTTTGAACGGTCTGACCGCAGACGAGAGTGAGCGTTACTCCGAGTTTTTGAAGAAGTCTAATGCAAGCGATATGTTTATCGGTGAGCATGAGTATCGTGGTGAGCAGGTTGACTCTACAAATGAGTGGCTTTTTAACTCCGATGCAGAGGTTGACGAGTATAAGCTGCTCGATGAGAAGCGTAAGAACGATTTTATGAAGCAGTTTTAATGCTGAAGTAAGACATTAGATTCTTTTGAGTGCTAATAATATTATTTATTAGCACTCTTTTTTATTGGCGTATCATGAAATGAGCATAGTCTATATAGTCGTATTTAAGGAGAATGATATGCGTCTAGAACTAAAGAAAAGTTTTGCACTTTCAAACGGAGTCCGTAGTTATCTTCATAAGGTTGTCGCTGCCTGCGAGGGTGTTGAGAAAGACGTAAAGAACAACGGCGCAAATCGTTGTGGCTATAAGGGTCTTACAAATATTGCCGACTCTATTGATGGAAATGCCGACCTTTCAAAGAGAATTATTACCGTTGCAGACTACCTAGAGATGGCTGCTGAAAAGGCAAAAGATCTACTAGACGAGGAGAACGGCCTCAAAGAGAGAGATGCCGAGAAGTCCGAGTTTGTTGAACTCTTTAATAAGGGAAATAAACTTGTAGCAAACATTGCAGACGAGTTTTTTGCCCGTGCTAGAGAGCAGCTAAGCGGTGTAAATGTAGCAGCCGAGGTAAAGGAAGCTATTTACGTTACACAGAGTCGTATGCAGGCACTTCGAGATCGAGCCACCTTGCCTAACTCTTGCCACCATTACAGACGTTCTCAATAATGCTTACGTAAGCGTATCTGACGACTTCCAGCATCTTGTTGAGTATATTCTCAAAAAGAACTATCGTCATAACAATGCGCTTGAACTAGCAATCGGACACGCACATAAGATTGCTGAAACAAACCTGCTTAAAGCAAGGGCAAAACTTCCAAAACTTATGACGGACTATCTCGAAGCAAACACGGATATTGACTTCGAGCCTATTCCAAAAGATTTTTAGTATACTTTAACAGCGACTTTAGACTAACCCTCAACCTTTACTTGAGGGTTAGTCTTTTTTATACCAACCTATTCTTGTGTCGATTCTATGTAGATAAAAGTTTTTCTGTTATTACACAATTTTTGTGATATATTGTGTAACTGTAATGTATTACACAAAAAGAAAGGTACTAGCATGAACGAAACAAACATCATTGATTCTATTGACAACACTTCAAGTCTTTTGTCTTTGGATTCAAGTGTTCTTGTATTTGACGAGAAAACAAGCACTTTTAGCTTTATGAACTTTGATTCTGCTATGGATTCTCTGAATACCATGAAGAAGAACATTGAGGATTTTGATTACTTTGATGGCGTTGATCATCGAAAGGAGTTTAAGGAGGTTCGTTCCAGCTTTACTAAACTCTCTAAGGCTATTAAGTCTGCCGTACTAGACTCACAGCGTTCTATGTTTGCGCCCGCGCAGGAGCAGCGTACACAGATGGAGAACGCTATCAACGATATTCAGAATGTAATTGACGTGAATCTCAATGAGAGCGACCGTAAGGCTAGGGCAGAGAAGCAGGAGCATCTTTCAAGAACCGCACATGACGTTATTGATTTTGACGAGCGTTATAAGGGTCTTGCTGGAATTGACGTAGTAACTCTTTTCTCCGCAGAGTGGCTCAATCGTTCTTTTAACCTAAATAAGGCTGATAAGCTGCTAATCGACCGTATTGAAGAGGTCAACAATGTTGTAACTCTTAATATGTTTGATGGGGCAAATCTTGAAACAATCATCAACTACCTTGCTAATGCAGGTTGGAATACAACAACTGCGGTCATGAACAAAAAGGCGGATGATGAAGCTGCAAAGCAGGCAGAAATTATCGCAGAGCAGGCACGCAGGGAGAAGATTGAGAATACGACCGAGTATACCTACCTCACCATTAAGATTAAGGACGAGGACAGAAACAAGGTCATCAATCTCTTGAAGGATAACAAAATTGATTTTGAGATTGCTTAAATAAAGGCGCAAAGCATACTAGGTAGATTGATTTTGCCTAGTATGCTAGACTATCGCTATTGATAAGCAAAAAATGAAATGAGGAAATATGCTTCTATACACTATGAATGAGCGGGTTAGGCAGTACATGAATAACAACAACCTTGTTGTTAGAGATGTAGTGCAGAAGTCCTATGGCTGCTTGATCAAGCTAGTCTGTACCGCAGAAGGCGAGGACTACAATCGTATTCTTAGGCTTATGGTAAGAGAGCCTTTCACCGTTACGCCTAACAATTTCAATTTTGATGGTGCATTTCTTAAAAATCTAACCGTATCATCCTCGGGCAACATCCGAGGTAAGAACGACTATTTTGTAGTTGCATCCGCTGATTTCTCTGATAAGAACAAGAAGTCAACCGCAAATATTGTATGTAAGTAAGAAGGTTTTATCATGGCAATGTTTATTCAGAGCAAGGCTGATTCTGCAAAGAATACTTCCCCCGTAAAGACAGAGAAGAAGGATCTATCGTTCACAAAAGACTACATGAACGACACACCTTTTATCAATAGTGCAATTTCAGATAACAAGGTTGTCTTTGTGAATTGCACAAACAACGTATCTGCTACAAAGAATATCTTTCTTGTGCAAAAGGCTGATAGCATGAAGGAGTCGCTATTTGTTGAGATTGACTGTTCAAACATCGAAGTGCCAAAGGTGTTTGCAACCTCTACATACATTTCTGGCAAGACTCTATATGACTTCCTTACGGCTGCTATTCAGAACAATGCACTTTTTATCAAGTATGCAAATGACACAAGTCGCAAATACGTGTATACTATCAATGTAGGTTAGTTATTTGTGTAATATTTAGAAAGGACACAAAACATGGTAGAGTTGAATTGGTCTACTCCAACAGACGAGAAAGATCCAGACGCAAAGGGCATGATTGAGAAGATTTCTCACTCCTTCAAGTATGAGGACACCACCCCAGAAACCGTTTCCCGCACCATTACCGCACTTCTTAAAGAGGGTTATGATGTTAGCGTCAATCTGAAGGTCAAGATGCCAAAGGACTAACGGTTGGTATTAAATCGTTGTAGTGCGGACTAACATTTTTTTTGCTAGTCCGCACTTTATTAGAGATTTTGTGAGGTAATTATGAAAAGGAAGAGCCTTTCTGTTTATCATCTTTCAAGTATTGAGAACACTCTCAAAAAGATGCCAAAGTACAACCCATATCAGATAGGGCATGGCGTTATTGGCGATACTAAATACAACCGCAGAAAAGCAAAAAGAGATATGAAGAAATTGTTGGAAGATGAACAATAGCTTATTTATGCTACAATCTGAATAGTTTGACTTATAGAGCATAAGGAACAGTATACAAATGGATTTTTCTTACAAAAATAATAATCGTCTAGTTGCCTATGATATTGAGAGTCTAAATGGCATCTGGACTAATACTATTTATTCAAATGAAAACTGTATTTGTATGGTGTTTGTTGATGACTGTTATTCCAACGATGTTACAGAGGAAACTTTCTCTAAACCTTTAGCAGACTACATTAAGGATCATCCGCAATATTGCAATCAAAATGTAGATGTAAAAGTCCTTCTGTATACCAAGGACAATCTTAAAAAGCTATCGTTTGATATTAGAAGAATCCTATATGCGCAATCAATCGTTGACGGCGCACCATGCGAGTATTATGGCTACAACTCTTTTAACTATGATTTGCCATTCCTGGCTATGATTCTTCATGTATTAAAAGCAAACAAGACTATTACTGCGTCAGATTTAAGAACTCTATCAAACGCAATAGTAAACGCACATACAAGTATTTATAAATTGTTTGAATCAGTAGAGTCATATCTAAATCATATTGATATAGATTTGACTTTTAACGCTGATAAAGCTAAGGCTCTATTCAATCAAACAATTTATACAGATAAACACATTGACGCTTCAAAGCTAATCAACAAGGGAATTCCAAACTCTCTAAAGTTTGAAATGGCTAAAGCTGGAATGGACGTAATCATTGATGACGATGTTGCGGAAAGTGGTGAGGTCACTGGCGGAGTCAATGGTATGTACAATCTTGTTTATTACAACTTAAACGATGTCATTGGAACAAACTATTTGATGTTGAGCAACAAAAGTAAATCAGAATTGTCGCTTCGTGATTACATTAGAGATGTAAGACCCTATACGTCTGCTCGATATTCAAAAATGGATATTGCCAGCAAATATATGCCACTCCCTAGAGATGTTGAGTTGTTTAGACTGGCTGAAGTAGTTGTTAACGGTGGCTTTACAGTAAAAGTTAAAGACTATGAGGGCATTTCATACAATTTTGCCGTTAACGGCAAAAAAGTCGATTTGCTAAACTATATGTCTGAACACGAAAGCTATTTACACCCGCTTATGTATGACTGGTTTGATTACTGGCGTGGCAAAAACATGGCTTCTAAAGAAGATTTTACTAACATACAAAAAGATAACCCCGTCACTAGACAGGGGCAGATGTTTATACCTTATTTTAACGGACAGAGAAAGCCGACAAGGGCGTATTGTAGACCTTCTCTAGGCGGTAATCATGGCGGAGTCATCAACGCCTTAGAATGGCTTACAGACAGCGAAATTGAAAACCTTATTACCTCTTGTGGAAGGTCATATTCAGACGATGTTGTAGTTGCTTCTAACGTTTTTCACGTTGACTGGCATAGCTTTTATCCAACCCTTGCCAAAAAGCTAGGCATCTACAACATTGGCGATAAAAACTATTACAACGAGTTAGTAGACAACAGGCTTTCAAAGGTAGAACAGCTAAAAGATAAGTCACCTTCTTCATACACAGAAGATGATGAAAAAATTGCAAAAGAAGCAAAGTATGACAAGGACTTTATCAATATTGTTACAGGTGCTTCCAACAGGCATTATGAGTATTCTAAACTACCACTTGATAATGCAATTACTTCAATGCGCTTAATCGGCAATCTATTGATGTGGTGCTTGTTGCAGCGTTTTGCTGAAGCAGGAGCAACTATTTACTCTACAAATACAGATGGTGGGTACTTTGATGGAATCAGTCAAGAAACCGCACAACAAATTATAGATGCGTATGTCGCAGAATATGATATGCCTATTGATCTCGATACGGTTGACTGTTTTATCAGTCGTGACACATCAAATAGAATTGAAATTTATTCAGACTACATTGTTGTTGCAGGCGAACTCAATGCACCTAGAATCGGATGCTCAAAAGAAAAGTATGTTGGAACAAATTTTGTCTATCCTCAAATCGTTACAGATACGGCTCTCAACTGCGTTTTATTGAAAAACGCATTGACTGATTACGGTTTAGCGCAAGACTATGTTTTAACTGAAATTAGTAAACAATATAAACAGTTAGAACAATCAAAAGACCTAACACCGTGGTATACGATTGTAAAAAATCGGTCAAAAGAAAAAGTGTTGTTTGACGGCAATCAAGTGCAAAAAGTCAACCGTGTTTGCTTTGTAAAAGACGGAAAACGTATTAGCCTTTTACGTACAGATGCGGACACTTTTAAGGAATCAGATAAAGAAAAGCTAACAAAGATAGCGCAATCGATCGGAACAGTCTACAAAGACTATTCAATCGCAAAATATGATTCTGAAACGAAAAAGCCAGGAGAGTATATCTGCGGTATTCGTGATGTTACAAGCGTTGATGTCTTTGCAGACGCAGAAGAGGTTTGTATTACAACTAATCTCAAATGGGACACTCTTGGAACAAATAAAGAGGTAGGCTATCCCAACATGGAGGATGCTTTTATCCAAACAGTAAACACGGATAAGGAAATGAAATCTTTTGATATTTCAAATCTTGATTTGAAATTTTATATAGACCAGACCATGACGCTAGTAAAGCGTTGGTATGTAACACAATCTAACGACACAAAAGCGTATACGTTGGAAGATTTGTATACTAATGCTTTAGACACAATCAGAAAGAGGTCGTATGTTACCGCATAAAGAGGGTATTCAATATAAAAATCTAAAGCCTACTAGCTTTGTCGTGGGAATGGATACTGACGGCATACCCATGGTAGGTGAGTTGGCAAAATACGTGCATATGTTAGTTACGGGTACTACTGGATCGGGTAAATCCGCTGCGGTAAATGCCTGGCTTACATCTATTTGCGTGCATAACGATCCTAGCGATATTTCAATCACCTGGATTGATCCTAAATTTGTAGAAGCACAGCCTTATGCTGGAATGGTTTTTTGCCCTATTCCCGTTGTTGACACAATGTCAGACGCTTATGGAATGCTTAAATTCCTTACGTGTGAAATGGACGAACGACTTAAAAAGCAAGCAAAGGTAAAGGCACATAACATTACTGAATACAACGAGTGGTGGGAGTCGCATCAAGAAAAAGCAAAAGAGATGCACTTTGAAAAAATGAAATACCTTATTGTCATTATTGACGAGTACAACGATATGAAGATGCAAGTCCCAGAAGTAGAGGACGAAATTATCCGTATTGCACAAAAGGCTCGTGCTGCAGGCATTCACATGATTATCGCTACACAGAAGGCAACGGCAGACGTTATCTCAACAACAGTACGAGATAACCTTCCAACCCGTGTATGTTTTCTGCAAAAAAGTAATTCGGCTGCTTCCATCATGTTTGGATCAGAGTACCAGGGAATGTCACCAACCGCCTTGCAAGGATATGGCGATGGAATTATTCAATATACAGGCTGCTCAAACGGCAAACGTATTCAGACCTTGTTTATTGATACGCAGGTAGACAAAAAGAAAGGCGAGTTAGAGCCAGAACTTACTAGAATCTTCAATGCCTTCAACGAGAGATTTAAGGATAGTCGAGAGCATATTATTGACTATAAAAGCTATGTAGTACAAAAAGAGTTTTGTACATGGCACAAACTCACAGATGAGGAATTAGAAAAGTTAGAAGCAAGAGAAGATATTAAGAATTTTGATATTACAAAGCACGAAAGGCGCACAAGACCAGAGGGAACTTTCCAAACAGAATATTGGTGGAATGACGGCTATGGCGATAAGTTTAGCGCAGACGGCTTTCTAATTGACAATAAGGACGTTGATAGATACCCGATTGGTACACCATGGTCGGACGTGCATATTGACAAGGCTGGACGTTCAAGAATGTCAAGATTTGTATAAATATATGTAGTCATTGTGAAAGTGTATTTAGAACCTCCTCAATTATGTATAATCAATGTTGAGGAGGTTTATTTACTATGTCACGAGAAGGCAGAGTCGTTTCTGGAATCAGAGATATTCTTGAAAGTCACGGACTATACGTTATCAACATTTTTGGTGGTGCTACAACAGGACTTGACGGGCAACCAGACCTTGTAACCATGGATACCACAGGAAGATTTGTAGGTATCGAGGTTAAGCCTAATGGTGAAAAGCCAACACCAAATCAGTACCGCCGTTTGATAGATATTATTGAGTCTGGCGGACGAGGTATTGTTGGATATGAAGATTTTAACTTTAGTGATTTTGAAAATAGCAGCATTGAGCAGGTCATTATTACAAATGACGATGGCGATGAGTATATATTAGCTGGAACTAACTTTAATAGAACTATTGAAATTGTGATTGATAAGGAAACTACACAAAATGATTAAAAGTGGTGCAATCAATAAACAACTCACCTACGGTCAAATAAAAGCTATGAACGCAGCTAAAAAGCGTAAAAAGAAAAAGACAGGGGGCGATCCAATTAACGAGATTAAAGAGAAGAAAGTATCAACCTCTGTTGTACATGAATATCCCATGTCAGATTATGTTTATCAGCATACCCAGGACGATATTATTTGGGATAGTCAAAATCAACTAGATATTGCGAATGAATTAAATAAAAGGGCAGAAAGCGATGTTTTTCAGATGCTTGTTGCGGGTGTTGGTAAAGGCAAAACCGCTTTAGCGGTAGCGACACTTGGAGAGTATCAAAAACAGCTTGGAAAACAGCTAGTATTCATTGTTACGTCTACGGCTGCATCGGTTGCAGGCGGTGGATGGCAAGAAACTGTTGCATGGTACAACATCAATCACGCAGATAATCAGCTAATTCCATATGGAATTGAATCCATTGATCGCTTTGCAAATGTTTTATCAAATACTAGAGAGAAAAATAGATTGTGGCGTTTGCTCAAAAAAGAGCGTGGAATCATAGTCATGGACGAGTGCCACAAATATAAAACTCCTACCTCAAAACGTGCTAAAACCCTACAAAAGCTAAAGGGTATTAGAAAGCTAGGACTTACAGCAACCCCCATGACAAATGACGAGGTATTAGACACGGCTAGTTATTTGATTCTTGATGAAAAGTACACTTCTAAAACAAACTTTATCAACGAAAATAACCTTGGAATGTTCAAGGACTATTTTGGAAAAATTGATGTCTACAAGCGCAACGAAAAAGGGCAGCGTGTAGTTGATACTGATTTATGGAAAACATATCCGCAGGTACAGAAACAAATGGCGCACGTCATCTATAAGCCAAACATTGATATGTCTAGCGCAGATATGCCAGAGGTTGTGAAGATACTTCTGCAATTAGAGCCATCTGAAACTCTACAAAGCAATCTTCAGAGCCTTAAAGAAGCCTTTGAAAGTCGTTCGTTTGATTTACGTGCGGACTTTGATAATGCAGTTGTAGAAACTATTTATACAGATGAACAGCGCATTAAAAAAGCAGTTGATTTAGCCACCGCAGAGGGCGTACATCAACCGTTACTATTCTATACATACAATAGCGTCAGAGATGCTTTAGCTAAAGAGTTTGCTAATCGTGGTGTTGATGTGATGTTTCAGTCTGGAAGCAATCATCTAACTACTGAAGAAAAGCTACAGGACAAGCCTGTACTTGCACAATACGTTGCTGCAGGAGAAAGTATCGAATTTAAGCTATCAAACACATCTATTTTTTACGAGAATCAATGGAGTTACCTCGCATTTATTCAAGCAGGAGGAAGAAATACTAGACGAGGAATGAAGCATAAAGTTACCCATTATTGCCTAGTATCTGATACTGATATTGATAGATACAGATTTGAAACATTGTCAAACAAGATTGATGTAAATGAAGAAATTATGGAGAACATCATTTCACAGACGTTGGATCTATAACCTCTTTATAATTGTGACAAGTAAAAAAAACGACACAAAAGGCATTGCAATGAAACTATCAGAAGAACAAGAAAAGGTATTAGACGCAGTTGTAGAAGCAAACCCAGGCGATATTATCACGCTAATTGGATATGCAGGTACAGGAAAGACTGTTACAGCATCCGCTTGTGTTAAAGCTATTATCGAGAACAGAGAGAATCCTAAAGTCTTAATCTGCGCTCCAACGGCTAGTGCATTATCCGTCTTAAAGAACAAGATTGAAGATTTTGTTGATGAGGAATACAAGGACTATATTGACTACAAAACATTATCTTCATTGACACAAACACCAACTACACAGCTTCAATTCTCTTGGATGTCAGATCCACTCACTCTGAACATTGCTGGTTTAAGAACAATGTTTAGAATGCTAAAAATGCTCAAAGTCGAGTTTGGTGAGAAAACTGTTCGAGGAATTATTTGTACAGAAGAAAATCCAAAGGGTAGAGGATTTGAAACAATTAGTGAGCAGCTACTATCATCGATTGACTTAAACGAAACATCTATTAGAGATATTGTTGTTGATACAGATGATATTAACTACCAGCTAAAGAAGAATGGAAAAGTAAATAAAACAGTTACAACGTCAGTCGAGCAGATTGACAAAATGCCAGGCGAGGTGACTGTTACACTTGAACGATACGACCTTATCGTTATCGATGAGTATAGTATGGTTAGCAGAGAAAGCAGCAACCTCTATAAAAAGGCTATTGAACTGTTGAAAGAGAGCAATAGCGTTCTTGATCTTTGCGAAAAATCTTATGTAACATTGCTTTGCGGTGATGCAGGACAGTTACAGCCTGTACAAGGCATGATTAACAGAGAAATCAAGCAGGCTGCAAATGGTAAAGATGTCTTTGTACTAAATAAAATTCTTAGAAGTACAAACGATATTGCATATTTAGCAAAGGATATTCGTGAATCGAAACCTCTAAACAAGCTGGACGAGAAGTATGTAAAGATTATTTCTTTAGATAGACAGTATCGCAATTACATCGATCATATCTATGAAGAAATCGAAGATGATATTAAGCAGGCTGATGTTGTATTAACCTTCACAAACAAAAACGTTGACGAACTCAATGCCCAAATCAGACTTGAAAAAGGAATGTTTGGCGATACACGGCCGGGCGATAAAATCATTTGTACTAGGAATGCTGGATATAGACCAATGCTTCCCCCTGTATTTACAAATGGCGAGATTCTAAAAGTCCAATCAGTTGAACCTGCTATTAACTATCTTGATTATCTGTTTATGCCTTTGGCAAAAGATGTTATGAGTGATGAGGAGATTGAGCAGCTAAAGAAGTGGCTTATTGTTGAACCTCTTGAATTAGTAACAACAATTTCTCAAAACAATGACGTTGTAAAGCGTGGAATTGTTTTGAATTCACCACGAGAAACAAAAACGGCAGATACGCAGGCACTTATTGCCATTCTGAATAAACTGTTTGAGAATCAAGCAAGCAAGTATTGCTATTACACATATCAATATGCTTACTCTATGACGGTACATAAGTCACAGGGTAGCGAGTGGGATAGCGTACTTTATATCGTTTCTAAAAATGAGTTAAGTATGCAGCGAAGCTATCACGCTCAATATACGGCAGTCACGAGAGCAAGGAAATATGTAAAAATTGTGTATGTTGATTAGACTGCACTTATATAGTCTATAATTGTGAATACAAGCACATTAGAAGAAAGGAACAGATACCGTGCTTGCAGAACATAATGTATTGTTGTAAAGGTTTCGAATTAAGAGAAGAAAGAACAAGGAGAAAAAAATGAAGGTATGTAAGGTAAACGCAACTGAGGGAATGCTTTTTAACACGGATAAAGAGAATGGAATTGCAACTTATTGCTTTAACATTTCTAATGCAGAAGAGGGAATTGACGAGGAGCAGGGTCAGATTACTATTTCTTGTAAGAAGTATGATGAGCCTTCAAAGAAGTTTGTAGACGATGAGGACAAGATGGCTCGTGCTGAAGAGATTGCAGAATTCTTTGGCTTTAAGCTACATGAGCTTCTTGATCCAACATCCGCAGGCATCGATCAAGATATTTTTGACAAGTCCTATGGGATGTATGCAATCTTTGACGAGGAGACTGGCAACGCAAATCTTTACACGTATGAGCCTACTCTGCGACTTCGTAAGGATAAGATTGATCGTGACACAGAGAAGGCTATCAACAATCTAAAGACGCCTGTTGTTTGTAGTGCAGTACAGCGCAATCAATGGATTGACTGGGAAGCAAAGAATCAGTACGGCTCTACTGGTCAGATTGATTTCTTTGTTGATGTCGAAGTGGGCGACAAGATTAAGCACGTTCGTGTTTCTGGATTTAGCTATTATGTAGGCGATGACAAGAAGCGTGTTTACCTTAACTATCTGCCAAAGAGTAGAAAGAATAAGGATAAGCGCAATATTGATGATTCTATTGCAGAAATGCTTGACGCAGACCTTTCAGATACCATGCTTGAACGTAAAAAGCAGATGATTCAGAAGATGGTCGAGGGAAGGTATAAGCGACTTCTTGTTGAGATTAAAGAAAAGCTAGGCTGGGATATCGCAGGTATGCTCGAAGGTACTACACCGCTGCCTGTTATCGATCAGCTTAGGATTGTCGATAATCCTAACGGGGATGGTGTATATCTGCAGGCAGACGTAACACCTATTGAGGGCTAATCTTTAACTTTTGCCTATGCGCTTAGTTTATTCTAGGCGCATAGGCTTTATTGATTGGGTAGAAACATGACTATTGAATGTCATCCAAAAATAGAAAAATTACTGAAGTCTTACTATGGCGATGACTTTAGATTAGATATGAACCTTGTTTCTCTTGAAAAAACTGAAAACGGTTATTCTGGAGTCGTTCGCTTTGATTATTTCGTTTTCAATGCTCTGTTTGGTGGAGATTTAGAAAGCGAATTTTATAGATTTTCTATTGTAGGTAATAAAATCATCGATGACTTTATCGGCGCACATGAAAAGCCTTATAGTAAATAACGATGACTGATACTTATGTCAACATAGCAGTTATCTTTGCGGTGTTAGGTCATTTAACATTCCTGTATTATTTATACCTTCGTAATCATTGTGGGTACAAAAAAGTTGAGAATGTAGAATTTATTACATTAGTTTTATTAACGATTGCTGCATTGATTCTTCTATCATTATCTCAACTATAAAAAAATAAAGAGGGAGTTCTTGTATGGAAAACAAATTAGTAGATTTTGGAAGCGTCCACCCAGATGTAAAACGCTACTTAGATCATGACTGTTATTGCCCGGGCGAGATTTACGATTTTACTGGAATACTGGCAAGACAATTTATATTTCTGGCAAGATAACGGGCGTTGACAACTATCAAGAACGATTTAATACCGTTGAGAGGATGTTGTACAATGCGGGGGC
>QWCO01000241.1_pt1 | contig 49930 bp, 44 predicted proteins | sample 1972611 | NCBI WGS metagenome assembly QWCO01 (sample SAMN09866706, study PRJNA288562) | Human oral metagenome isolate term1_saliva, whole genome shotgun sequencing... | reverse complement strand
AAAGGCTATTTTGACGGCTGGGCTAACTACTATAAGGGCATCCGAAAGGCTTATATGATTCTTGAACGTATGAAGGAATGCCAGGACCTTTCAGAGACTGAACGCCGTGATATCGCTGGACAATGCCACTTCTTACTTGCACATTATTATTATTGTCTTGTCCGTCAATATGGTCCTGTGCCTTTGATTCCGAAGTCAATCCCTTCGAATGCCAGCGTAGAAGATATGACTTATCCGCGTGCAACCTATGATGAGTGCATTGCTTTCATAGCAAAAGAGTATGAAGAAGCAGCTCAAATGCTCGACACAGAACGCTCTTCTATTGAGACATATAAGGTGCCTACAGCTGGTGCTGCATTAGCTTTGGAGTCGCGAGTACTGCTTGAAGCTGCCAGTCCTTGGTTCAATGGAAACAAGTATTACGTAGACTTTAAGCGACATACTGATGGTGTTCACTACTTCAATCAGACTTATGATGCAACGAAATGGGCTAAGGCTGCCGCCGTCTGTAAACGCATAATAGACACTGGAAAGTATGCTCTTTATACCGTTCCTGCAGACAGTAAGACGCCTACTTTCCCTGCAAACGTCTCAACGGCAAACTTCCCCGACGGCGTTGGGGGCATTGATCCGTTCCGCTCTTACAATGATATGTTTACCGGAGAAGAAAGTGGTTTCAATGTATCTGAATTCATGTGGGCTAAAGAAGCATCGTGGGATCTCGTGTGGATCTCGTTCCCTGCCGTTGCAGGTGGAGGCAATGGACTCTGTGTTAGCCAAAATCTTGTTGACGCATATCGTATGCAAAATGGTATGGATATCAACGAACCTGGTAGTGGTTACCCTGATCCTTCTGAGGCATGGAAGCCTATTGGTGGCAATGGTAAGACCTTTTCAAACTATCAATTGAGTTCACAGGTGGCCAAAATGTATGATAATCGTGAGATGCGTTTCTACGCTTCAATCGTCTTTAACTATTGTTATCGTGAGGCAAGTTCCTATACTGGTACAGCCGCAAATAACAAAAACTTCTATCAAACGTTTTATAAGGACAGCCCATTTGGTGCTTGGTCTGACTATCCTAACGACAAATCGTTCTCTGGTTACAATTGTATTAAATACTGCCACCCCTCAGATAAGCCCGGAAACGGAGGCACTGTGCGTAGTAAATACTTCCCTTTGATTCGCTATGCTGAAGTGCTTTTAAACTATGTTGAGGCTATGAACGAGATGGAAGGAAGCTATACTGACAACGAACATAACGTCACTGTGTCGCGTGATCCCGCTGAAATGGTGAAGTATTTCAACATGATTCGTTATCGTGCAGGCTTACCCGGCATCACACTTGCTGACGCTGCCAACAAGGCGAAGATGCGTGAATTGATTAAGCGCGAGCGTCAAGTGGAGTTTGCACTTGAAGGCCGTCGTTTCTATGATCTACGTCGTTGGGGCGAGCTTCAGCGTACCATGGCCGACCCATTCATTGTGATGAATGTCGACGCACGAAGCAATGAACCGCAGAAGTTCTATACAAGAACGGTAAGTTCTTACCAATATTCGCTCTTCAACATTACGAATAAGCAGTGTCTTTACCCCATCATGCAGAGACGAATTGACAAGAATCCTAACCTCGATCAAAACCCAGGATGGGAGAAATAAAGTTAAAGAATATCCTGTTATCATGCTTTTTGTTTGCTGGCCTGCCTTCGTCTGTGGGCCAACGAACATGAAGAGGAAACATGATTTCAGGGAAAATATCTAATAATAACAAAGAATTTAAATGTAATGACAATGAAAAAGAATAATCTTTTCATATTCCTTATGCTCTCAACGGCTACCGCTTTTATCAGTTCTTGCGAACCTCAAAGCGACCCACTAACGCATGAACAGTATAAGAAAGAAGTCTATCTTGTCGGTGCTGCACAAGACATTCAAGACAAAGAAGTGGCATATAATGGCGACGGTAGCCTCTATGTGTCGGTTGCTATCGGTGGAACGCAGTTCCCAAGTGAGGATGTTCAGGTGACGATTGGACGCGCCAGTGACGACAAGATGAAGCTTTATAACTATAAAAACTTCTCGGCTGACGATGTGAAATATCAGACTTTGCCCACCGATTGGTATGAGTTTCCGTCATTAACAGGCACAATCAAGGCCGGAGAAGCCTATTGTCGCATACCATTGAAGCTTAAAACAAACATGCTTCACCCTGATTCGCTTTATGTTATCCCACTAAAGGTGGTCTCAACCAATGCTTATTCTGCCGTGGATAAAGACACTGTGTTGCTGGTTCACCCCAAGATGGTCAACGATTACTCAGGAAGTTACACATTTGAAGGGGCAACTTGGCAGATGATTAATGGGCAGAAAGATACTAATTCGGCTTCGGTCATCACCACTTTGCGTAATGCTACGGCATTAGATGCCTCTACTATCCGACTATTTAATAAGGTAGTAGCTGAAAAAATCGGTAATGTGGCAAGCTCAACATATAATATTCGTGTGAATAGCGATAACACTTTGACGATTACTCCCTATGATCAGCTTGGCATAACTGCAGGTGGCGGTACGTATGACCCCGTGAAAAAATCGTTTAAGTTGTGGTATACAATTGAAGAAAATGGGCGTACTTACCGGACAGAGGCTACGCTAACAAGGTCAAATAAGTCTTGAATCTCATCGCTATTCATCTGAAACAATGATTTTTATTCATGGATGTGATTGCATACAAAGGCAAAAAGTTCACAACAAAACCGATATAAGCAGCTTATAAAATCTATCTTCATTTTGGATGAATGGCAATAAATAATGCGCCTGTTATTGGTGCAATATCTCTTAGAAAACAAGGAATAAGACTCCGTTTTTATTGGTTTTATTCCTTGGTTTTCATGTTTCTATATTCTCGTTATTTAGTTGTCATGCTGCGATTTCCTTGTCTGGATATTGTTAAAATCTGCAGTTCTCATTCCCGTTTGTGCTCCCTCTTCTCACGATTAGCATTCGCCTGTGCCATGATTAACGTCAAATTGTGTTATGTTTTGCGTCATTTCACGCGATAAAATGTGTCGAATTATCGAGTAAAATACGTCATTTCACGCGGTGTTTTGCCGTATTTTACACGATGAAATGCCGCAGACCATTTCGCCTTTAATTATCAACAACATCACCATCTCAAATAACCCCCAAAATAACCTCCTCCATTTCAAAGAGTAACTACTCCCCTCCCTCTTCGGGGAACCATAGGTCGCTGTTCGTGAAGCCTGCGAAACGAGGAAAGCAAAGGGCTGGGGGTGAGGCTTTGTTTGCCTTTCACTATTTCCCCTTTAATTATCAACAACGTTAACATCTCTAATTAACCCATTTGCCATTACAAATATCCTAATACGCAACGCTGTAAGCGTTGTACGTTTGATAACCCAGGGTTGGCGAGCGAAAGCGAAGTCTACCCTGGGTCTTTTGCCGTGAGTGATAACAACGCTGTAGGCGTTGTACCTTTTATTCCTCATTATTTTATCGCGGCATTCCACGCAGAAAACGTACAACACCTACGGCGTTGACTTCCACACTACACATATAACCCAGGGTAGGCTGACGCCAACCCTGGGCTATCAAAGGTACAACGCCTTCAGCGTTGAACTTAAATGGTATTATAATCCGCGTCATTTTACGCGCTAATTTGCATCAAATGACCCTGTGTTTTGCTGTATTTTACACGATGAAATGACGCAAATCATTTTACCCTTCATTATCAACGACATCACCACCTCTAATCAACCTTCAAACAACCTCCTCCATTTCCATGGCTAACTACTCCCCTCCCTCTTCGGAGAGGGGCTGGGGGTGAGGCTTTGTATGCCTAACATTATTTCCCCTTTAATTATCAACAACGCCATGCTCACAATTATTTCATCTCGCAACTGCATTGGTATTGCGCTATTATCCCAATGGATGAATTTCGCAATATAAATGCCCTCATGGTGTAACTCGGTACGAGTTGTGTTTTTGATAGCCCGGGGTTGGCGAGGAACGAGCCTACCCCGGGTAAACATTCGCATTGGGATTCAACGCCGTAGGTGTTGAGCTTTTTCTATAATGGCACGCTTACAATGAAACCTTTTATGGCAGATTAATCCGAAAAAGCGCAACACCTACGGCGTTGTTCCCCACAAACCATACATTAACCCAGGGTAGCCTGCACTATCGTTTGGCAACCCTGGGCTACCAAAAGCGCAACACCTACGGCGTTGAAACGTTCATTTTTCGATACGATTAGTTTCGTCTTACAACATGATTCAATGGCTTGTCACACGGAAATAACCATTATCTACGACATTGATTTACATAATTTGTAAAATGATATGTATTGAGGAATAATTCAATATCCAATATTTTATGCCACAATTTGTACCATTTCACGCGATAATCCGCATTATTTCACCGAGTAAAAAACGGCAAATTACGCGATGAATAGCATCAAATCATTTTATGCTTCATAATCAATAATATCAATACCACCAATTAACCTTCAAATAACACCCTCTATTTTCATGGCTAACTACTCCCCTCCCTCTTCGGGGAACCATAGGTCGCTGTTCGTGAAGCCTGCGAAACGAGGAAAGCAAAGGGCTGGGGGTGAGGCTTTGTTTGCCTTACATCATTTTACCTTTAATTATCAACAACGCCATCCTCACAATTGTTTCTTCTCGCAACTCGGTACGAGTTGTGTTTTTGATAGCCCGGGGTTGGTGAGGAACGAGCCTACCCCGGGTAAACATCCACAAGGAGATTCAACGCCATAGGTGTTGAGCTTTTTCTATAATGGCACGCTTACAATGAAACCTTTTATGGCGGATTGCGCCGAAAAAGCGCAACACCTACGGCGTTGTTCCACGCAAACCATACCCTAACCCAGGGTAGCCTGCACTATCGTTTGGCAACCTTAGGCTATTAAAAGCGTAATACTTACGACGCTTCCTCCTTCTCATGCTATGACATTTTCATGCTATTTGTTTTTCAAATGGAAACATTGTGGCATGAGATATAATAGAGATAAAGGGCTGAAGAAATGGGGAGTATGGCCTTTCTTTTGGTTAAAAATTTCAAAAACAACTTGTTCTTCATCGTAAAGTGAGTAAATTTGTACGTATAGATAATAGGGTGTAGCGAGTCTTTTGATTTATTATGCTCAGTAAATAACAATTTGTTAAACCGAAAAACCAAAACCAAGGAATGAAAAAAGTATTTATTTCATTGTTTCTTTTCATGTCGACTATGGCCATACATGCGCAACAAGCCGACTTCAATGTGGTGCCTTTACCACAACAAGTCAAACTAACGGCAAAGCCGTCTTTCAAACTTAGTAATGCAACTCGCATCGCTTATCCCGAAGGAAGCGAGGAGATGGAGCGCAATGCCCATTTCCTTCAGGACTATGTTCAAGAGATTACAGGCATCCGTCCCGTGCTCTCTACAAATCTTTCTCAGTCAGGTAGCAATGTCGTTCGCCTTGTTCTTGATGGAAAAATGAGTGGCGATGAGGGCTATACCTTGTCTTGTAATCAGAAAGGTGTAACCATTAAGGGTCGCACTCCGGCTGGTGTTTTCTATGGTATTCAGACACTTCGCAAGTCGCTTCCTGTTGTAAAGACAGCTGAGGTGACGTTACCTGCGGTTGAAATTGCCGATGCTCCTCGCTTCAGTTACCGCGGAGTGATGCTTGATTGCGGTCGACATTACTTCCCAGTAAAGTTCATCAAGGAGTTCATTGACCTGTTGGCGATGCACAATATGAATCGTTTCCACTGGCATTTAACAGAAGATCAGGGCTGGAGATTAGAGATAAAGAAGTATCCTTTGCTTACCGCCATCGGCAGTAAGCGTGCAGAAACCGTCATAGGTCATAACACTCAGATTGGTGATGGCACGCCATATGAGGGCTATTATACACAGGATGAAGCTCGCGATATCGTAGAGTATGCACGCCAACGCCATATCGTTGTCGTTCCCGAAATAGACATGCCAGGTCATCAGTTGGCTGCTTTGGCTGCAATGCCTAACTTGGGTTGTACGGGCGGTCCATACAAAGTAGGAACCGTTTGGGGCGTTTATGACGATATTCTCTGTCTTGGTAACGAAGATACCTATAAGTTTTGCGAAGATGTTCTTAGCGAATTGATAGACATTTTCCCTTCAGAGGTTATCCATATTGGTGGAGATGAGGCTCCAACTGTACGCGTAGAGCATTGTCCTAAGTGTCAAGCGCTCATGCAAAGAGAGCATTTAACGCCGAAGAATATACAGGGATATTTCACTAATCGCATAGAGAAGTTCGTTAATTCTAAAGGCCGTCGCATCATGGGTTGGGACGAAATTATGGATGGCGACATTAATACGAGTGCAATGGTACATTGCTGGCGCAATCCATCTTTTGGCATAAAGGCCGCTCAAAAAGGTCATGATGTAGTGCTTTCTCCTACAAAATATTGTTACTTTGACTTCTATCAGGCTAATCCAAGGGCTGTACATGAGCCATTGGCGATAGGCGGTTATCTCCCCGTTGATAGCGTTTATAACATGGATACGATGCCAAAAGACATCTCACCAGAGAATCGTAAGCACATCATTGGTATTCAAGCAAACCTTTGGACAGAGTATGTTGCAGTTCCAAATCATGCAGAATACATGCTGCTTCCACGCATGGCAGCGCTTGCCGAGAATGCATGGGTGAAGGACAGAGGCCCATATTCAGCCTTCCTTCCACGCTTAACACGTCTCAAATCGCTTTATGATGTTTACAATCTCCATTATGCTAACCACGTGTGGAAAAAGTAATTGCATTGTCAAAACATTAAAAACAAAAAATCGTTCAATAAGTCTTTGCTCATGAAGACTTGTTGAACGTGATAAAAGAAAGCAGCCTCGACCAAAATATTCGGCCGAGGCTGTTGCATTTCTATAGAGACATTAGAATGAGTTTTCTAAGCCATTGACATGCGAAGACTATTCAACAATCTGAACAGTAGCACGTCGATCGTAACTCGGATACTCCAAAATCTTCACTCCTCCGTCTGCAGCGACGCTGATATTTGAACGCTTTATGCCCATCTTAACAAGCTCATTAACAAGCGTATTAGCACGTCCTTCAGATAGTTTTTGGTTGATTGAGGGTGTACCTGTAGCCGAGTCAGCGTATCCTGTGACGAGAACGCGGTTGTTATTTTCAACAGCATACTTCGCAAGTGCACGCACATTGACTAAGTCTTTGAGTCGAGCTAACTCAGTTTTATTGATATTAAAGAATACTGAAATAGGTGTAGCAACAAGCTCTTTAATGCTCTTTGACTGAACATCTTCTTTTGGAGCTTCAGCCAATTCCTTACGAAGTCTGTCGCCTTCATCGCTTGCATTCTTAATCTTATTATTCAAATCATCAATCTGTGACTGTGTCATTGCCTTCAAAGCATCAGTATCTGGAGTCTTGTTCCAGCCTGATTTACCGAGTTTAAAGGTTAAACCAAGCTCAGCATAAAGGTGATTATCCTTATCTTCCCAGCCGTAACCATGATGCTTTGAGCGGTTGTTGTATCCGTCATAACCATCAAAGTCTTCTTCCATTCGATTCCAACCAAGCTCAGTATAAAGGTCAACGTGACGTGAAAGCTTCCAAGATGAGTTGATACCAGCACTTAACAGCATTGTATAAAGACTGTAAGATTCGTTTCGACTGACACCACCGCCGACGAAAGTCGTTACATTCCATACGCGATTTGGATTGTAACCGCAGAGCAAATTGCTCATGTTGAAGAGGATTTGCTCGTTAATTGTCCAGAACTTTAGTGAGGAAACATCGGCAATTCCCATTTTCTTTGCATTACCGACCTGTAGCTTTGTACGTATACCGAGACCTGGAGAAAACCACTTTCCAACTGCAATCGAACCACCGAATGTGCGGCGTTGTTTTGCAAAGAGGCTGTAGTGCTTGCCATTATCCAATCCAAGTCCGTGCTCTTGATTAGAATACCATGCGTTATAGTCACCTCCTATTTGAATAAACCAGTTACTCCAAAAAGAATTAGTCGCTACACTATACTTCTGCACGGGTACTGTTTCCTGGGCAAAAGAAGCCATAGATACGCCTAAAAAGGCTATGGCTGCCATCATTCTTTTCATCATTTGAATTAATAATTTTTTATTGTTGTTACCTAAATATTAATGATATAATAACCCTCTTTAATGTTGGTCACTGCAAAGATAGTCTTTTTTTTCATTACGAAGTCATCTTTTACACTTTTTAAAATGTGAAATATACATATTTTATGATTATGCATTCATGAGACGGGTTGAAGCCTTTTGTGTAATGAATAACATATTTTTATAGTTTGGAGTGAAGGAAAACATACATTAAGTTAAATGTTTTCATGTTTTTCAATAGGCTGAAACACATGCTCTTCTATGCCTTTTTATATTGCAATAGTAGGGAGGAAATATAATGTTTTAGTAGTAAAAAGCAGAAAAAAAGGTTTTATAGATGTCACAAAATCCTTAACTTTGCGTAATCATTATAGAGATTTGATTACACAACGATGACCATTGAAGAATATAAAAAGGAGGTGGAGCAAGTCCGACCACAAATGCTTCGCCTTGCTCGTAGCTACTTAAAGGACGATGAAGAGGCTGAAGATGCGGTGCAAGATGTACTGCTCAGGCTTTGGCAAATGCTCGAATCTCTGCATCTTCCGATGGCTCCCATGGCCTCAGTGCTTGTGAAAAATCGTTGTGTTGACATTATTCGGCGACGTAGAACAACAACGTCTATCCCCGAAAATCTCGTAGACTATGAACCAACAAACGACGAACGCTATGCAAAAGTGATGCAGATAGCTGATCGGTTACCAACATTTCAGCAGACAATTCTACGCCTGCGGCACATCGAAGGGATGGAAATGCATGACATTGCAGCGCTATTAGGAAGTTCAGATGTAGCAGTTCGTAAGGCTTTAAGCCGTGCACGACAAGCCATAAGGCATCAATTTATAACACTTCAACACGATGAATAAAGACGAAAAGATAAAGCAATTGGTCGACCGTTTCATGGCGGGAGAGACCTCACTTGACGAAGAACGTGCGTTGTATCGTTATTTTTCGGCAGGCAACGTGGCGGAAGAATTGATGCCACTACGTGAATATTTCTGTTCATTTGCCAGCCTTTCACAGGATGAAGCAATAGCACAACCACCGAGATTCAAGCTTCTTCATCTTGTCACTCGCCCCAAATTTATAGCTGCAGCGGCTTCCATCGCGTTATTCTTAGCCCTTGGCAGTACGCTCTTGGTGGACAGATCACAAAATTATTGTGAGGCTTTTGTCTACAATAAGCATGTGACCAACGCTAAAGAAGTCATGAAAGTAGTGGATGAAACCATGCAAGACATCCACCAAAATGGCGACGCAGACGTAGACAATCAGTTGCGTTCGATTTTAGGAAACAGTTGAATGAAAACAATATATCATTGATTATAGGGCTATGAAACACCGTATTTTCTTAACAATTCTACTGAGTGGGTTTGCTTGTTTGCTTCATGCACAGCAAGGATTGAATGTCAACGAGCTCTTCATTGGAAAGCTTGTGCCACGCGAACAGATGGTAGAAGTTCGTGTAAAAGGGCGTGCCCTTAGTAAGTATAACCTGAATTTCTATCACAGTATACGTTTCAAGGCCAATGAAAAGCAATGTAATGAGGTCGATAAATATGTTGAACGCGACCGCAAAATGGCTGTAGGAACGGAACAAACCAGTCGAAATAATGTGTCAACGCTCATCATGAGTTTGCCACAACAGGGCGGATTATATCGCTATCTGTGTTATCTCACACAGCGAAAGGGCCGAGATACGCTTGTTACTCTTGTCTATATGGAAGGCAATGTGGCCAGTATTGCAGAATTAAGAAAACTAATACATTAAATAAATCCTTATGAAAAAAATCCTTATTTGTATGGCTTTGGCATGTTGTTTGACGGCAGCTGCTCATTCAAATGACAATGATACAGTCGTTGTTGAGAAGCCACGTAGAGTGAGAATCATTAGTAGTGACTCGTTGCAACGAGTAGAAGTGTGGGGCAGTTCAACGAATCCGAGCTATCATTATGAAAGTAATATTCAAGTCGTTGATAGCAATTATGTGAGTACTTCTGCGTTGAATGACAACACATGGAACTTCTCTTTTATCGGTCTTTCCAAAACAAGTAAGAGCCGAAAGCCAATGCGTGAGTGTGAAATGCGACTCGGTGCAGGCTTCAATAATGCAATAGGAATGCCCGAAAGAGCTGATATTCAGCCGTTCAAGTCATGGGAAATATGGTGGCTATTGGGCGATTGGGTTGTGCGACCATGGCGTAATGCCAATGCCTTCTCTGTGGGATTTGGCCTCGATTGGCGTAATTTCCGTATGACAGATGACTTGCGTTTTGTGATGAACAACCGCGCTGTGGCCATTGATACCTATCCAACGGGTAGCACACCTATCTTTTCTCGTATCAAGGTTTTTAGCTTAAATATGCCTATTCGCTATCATTATGAGGGCCGATGGGTAAGTTTCAGTCTCGGACCTGTAGTCAATTTGAACACCTATGGCAGTCTGAAGACACGCTATAAGCTTAATGGACAGAAGGTGAAAGATGTCGATACGAATGTTCGTGTGAATCCCGTTACGATTGATTTCATGGGAACTGTGACTGTGAAAGGTGTGCCAGATATTTACTTTAAGTATAGTCCTTGCAACCTTTTGCGTGGAAATTATGGACCAAAGTTTAGAACTTTATCCTTTGGTTTGATGATGTAAGCAGGACGGAAAACAGGAAAAGGTGATAGCATTAGTTTGTAAATAACGAAAAATCGTGGCTATTTCAAACCACGCATAGAGGCAAAGAGGCAAAAGTGTAAAAGGCTTTTGCCTTTTTGTTTGCATTGTTATGGGGTGTAAAGTGCCTTAGATTTGGTTGGTTTGTAGTATTGATAAGGTAGCCTTTGGGACGTAATGATAGCTTATATTAAACTATTCTGAGAGCAAATCTGTGCTAATACATGTCGTTTTCTTAAAAAAACAAAAATGGAATCTCTTTTATTTGGTTAAATCAAAGAATATGCTTAATTTTGCAAACGCTTTACGAAAGTAAGGGCGTTTAGCTCAGCTGGTTTAGAGCATCTGCCTTACAAGCAGAGGGTCGGCGGTTCGAATCCGTCAACGCCCACAAGAGAAAGAGGTTTGATTTTAATCAAATCTCTTTTTTGTTTATTTCCTATCATGAGATGAATTGTTTGCAGTTGCGAGATAGGAAGCCATTAAACCAAAGTTTATTTTATAAAAAATGTATTTCATCCCAAAACACTTCATGATTTCAAGGATAATGATTGGCAAAATGCTTTGAGGCAAATGACCATGCAATTAGACCTATTTTACTGGGTGAAATGACGCTAATTATGATGTAAAGTGATAGAGATTGTCGCGTGTTTTGATATGGATTATTTTGTGAATTGTTAGACATTGCATCGCAAGTATTGTTTGTCTGCGAATCGTGTGCTATTAAATCATGGCGAGAAGTGGTGTGTAAGGCAAAATGATTAGCATGAATAAAAGATTCGCTTACAGCCCAACAAGGTTATGATATAAAAGAAAATCCCTGCAATCCCGAAGGACTACAGGGATACACCCCTTGTGGGCGTTGACGGATTCGAACCGCCGACCCTCTGCTTGTAAGGCAGATGCTCTAAACCAGCTGAGCTAAACGCCCTTACTTTTGTAAAGCGATTGCAAAATTAAGAAATTTATTTCACCCGTGCAAATAAATCTAATAAAAAACATCCTCAGTCAAAAGATTGACCGAGGATGTTGCTTTTTCTATATGATCTGCCTTAAAAGACAGGCTCATTGACTTTGATTAGTCTACAATTTGAACTGTAGCGCGACGATCATAGTCAGGATATTCGAGCATCTTTACACCGCCACCAGCTGCTGTTCTGATGTTAGAACGGTTAACACCCATCTTAACAAGTTCCTCAACGATTGTGTTAGCACGTTGCTCAGAGAGTCTCTGGTTGATAGCAGGTGTACCAGTTGATGAGTCAGCATAACCTGTAACAAGGATATGAGAGTTGTTCTCTATAGCGTATTTTGCAAGTGCACGAACGTTAACTAAGTCCTTCAAGAGAGCTACATCAATCTTACCGATGTTGAAGAATACAGAGATTGGCGTTGCAACAAATTCCTTAAGACTCTTTGTCAAGACAGTAGTCTTTGGCTTCTCGGCAAGCTCTTTGCGGAGTTTTCCGTTCTCTGCGTTGAGGTCATTAAGCTGAGAATTGAGTGCATCTATTTGTGATTGAGACAATGCTTTGATTGCATCTACGTCAGGAGTCTTATTCCATGTGGCCTTGCCGAGTTTGAAAGTAAGACCTATTTCTGCGTATAAATGGTTGTCCTTATCTTCCCAACCACGTCCATGATGTGTATTAGAAAGCTGTGCCATCTCATTGCCATCGAAGTTATCTTCCATGCGATTCCATCCTGCTTCTGCATAGAGATCAAGGTTCCGACAGAGTCTCCATGAAGAGTTGATACCGGCACTTAACTGCATAACATAACGGTTAGCAGACATGTTACGAGCCATACCTCCACCAATGAATGGGCTGATATTCCAAACTCGTTCAGGGTTATAACCCATGAAAAGATTGCTTAAATTGAACATGATTTGCTCGTTCAAACTCCAGAAGTGCTGTGAAGTTACGCCAACAGCACCAATCTTTTTAGAGTTGAAACCCTGTAACTTTGTACGGAGACCAATGCCTGGTGTGAACCACTTTCCTATGGCAACAGACCCTCCAAAGCTACGACGTTGCTTGCTAAGGAAGTCAAAATCTCCACCATTATCAAGGCGACGGCCATGCTCTTGGTTTGAATACCAAATGTTGTAATCACCACCTACCTGAATAAACCAGTTGCTCCAAAACGAATTTGTGGCTACACTGTACTTCATTGTTGGGTCAGCTTGTTGTGCAAAAGCAGTCATAGACATGCCTAATAAAGCTGCACCGATCACGAATTTTTTCATAAATAATAATAATTAATATAAGTTATTTGCTATCTGAATATATGCTTTGTTTTTGCTTTTGGTTGCAAAGTTAATGATATTTTCATTCAGATGGTATAATTTTACATATTTTAATCTAAAAGATGTTCTATTTCATTCTGTTTTAAGATACAAAGAATGTTTTTGCCATCTGGTGTATAATTGGGATTCGATGAAGAGAAAAGAGAATTAAAGATGTTCTCCATCTCCGCATTGTTCAATACCTGTCCTTGCGGGATTGCAGCTTTTCGTGCCATGGTTAAAGCCAATTCTCGACTAATTTCTTCGCGAAGATTGGTGGGTTTTTCCTGTGCTGAGAGAATCATGTCACGCAAAAGATTAATCATGTCAAGTCCTTCAAGCCCTGAAGGAACGGCTAATATTGCATAAGTTGAACCTCCTAATGGACTGATTTCAAAGCCAAGATCTTGCAGTTCGGGTAGAATCTTCGACAAAGTAACTTCTTCTGATGCTGTGCAATGAAGGTTTTCGGGAAACAATAGCTTTTGAGCGGCAGCCTCACTGCGCTTCAATTGCTCTTGATATCGATCGAAAAGGATTCTTACATGTGCCCGATGTTGATCGATAATCATTAGTCCTGACTTCACGGCTGTCATGATATAGCGTCCCTTATACTGGTAATGAGAGGGTGATTTCTCTTCAATGACGTTCTCGGTTGGTTCTTCCTCCTCTTGAATATCAGGTAAAGTCATCTTTGAAGAGAATAATTCAGTTTCCTGACTTGGCTTTTGTAGATTCTGATAAAGCTCTTCCCATCGGTTAGAAGGACTCGAAGAACGAGGTGCTTCTGATGAATTCCGGAAAGGATTATAGTCAGGATTATATTTCACTTTAGGCACTTCAACGTTTTCAGTGGGGTTATACACAGGAATTTCAGGCCTGCCTTCTGTGTCAAAATCAATTGAAGGAATGTCGTTAAACATGCTAACAGCCTCTTTTACAGCAGCAGAAAGGATTTGCCAAATAGGCACTTCATTCTCAAATTTAATTTCAGTCTTCGTAGGATGGATGTTGACATCTATATCTTCAGGAGCCACTTCGAAATATAGAAAGTAAGGAACTTGCTCACCCGTTGGCACTAATCGTTCAAAGGCAGTCATCACTGCTTTGTTGAAGTAAGGGTGTTTCATGTAACGACCATTTACAAAGAAGTATTGGTGTGCACCTTTCTTACGGGCTGACTCAGGTTTACCCACGTATCCATTGATGCGACACATCGTTGTATCTACCTTTACAGAAAGCAGTTCTTGATTGAGACGCTTCCCAAATATGTCTATGATTCGCTGACGAAGTACGCCTGCTTTAAGATTGAAAAGTTCTGTTCCGTTGCTTTGTAAGGTAAAGGCTATGTCAGGATAGACCAGTGCTATGCGCTCAAAAGCGGTGATAATGTTGTTTAGTTCCGTTGAATTGGACTTCAGAAACTTCCTTCGCGCGGGTACATTATAGAATAGGTTGTTGACAGAAAAACTGCTACCTACTGCACAAGAACAGGGCTCTTGTCCAATAAAACGACTTCCAGAGATGGATAAAAGAGTGCCTACTTCATCGCTTTCTTGCCGAGTTTTCAATTCAATTTGAGCCACAGCAGCGATAGAAGCTAAGGCTTCTCCGCGGAAACCCATTGTGTGAAGAGCGAATAAATCATCAGCTTTCCTAATCTTAGATGTGGCATGTCGTTCGAATGAAAGACGGGCATCTGTTGCAGACATGCCTTTACCATCGTCGGTAACTAATATCGTTGTCTTTCCCGCATCAATGACTTGAATCTGTATATTCTTTGCCCCTGCGTCAACACTATTCTCAACTAATTCTTTAATTACAGATGCGGGGCGTTGTATAACCTCGCCAGCTGCAATCTGGTTGGCAACAGAATCGGGAAGAAGTTGTATGATATCGCTCATAAATCGCTAAAAGATAAATAACAAAATTAAATAAAACAACGCCAAAAGAAATAGTAGAAGAACAACTTGAATGAGCTGGTTTGTACCATTGTAGCGCCTTTTCTTCTTTGAGAGGTGAGGCATTGCTGCACGAAATGCCTGATGAATTTGTTCTCGATCTAAGGGCTTGTGAGGGGTAAGTCCTAACTTTTCACGTGCCTGTTGCTCTGTTTTTTTCAAGCGTTCTTTGCGTTCATCCACATAGATATATTTGTGGTTGAATCGTCGGGGCCGTGGTTGTTGAAAGAGATTCATCGTGAAACAGTGTTGACTTTCTGCTGAGGTGACCGGCGACGTTGTATCACTTTAAGTGCTGAACCTTCGCCTTTCCCGCGCCAATGAAAAACATCCTGTGGGTCTGTTGGACGCAATTCTTCAAACCAAGCGAATTCCGGAAGCTTTAGTTTTTCGGCAGGAATCTGTGTCATTGGTAGCATAACACCCGTATTTTTGGGTGTCCATATCTTATCAAGTTTTCTTTCTGGTGAGATAAACATTTTTATTGTGTCTGTCTCTATATAGACTTGACCTTGCAAAGTGGAATCTTTGTCGTCCACAGGATAGAAGATTGCCTTTGCATTTCCTGATGCAATGACGTGGCGAATCTTACCTTTAATGAAATAACTTGAGATTTCTTTTGATGAAAGTTGATTGAAATATTTCTGTCTTGGGATGCGTTCAATGCTCAAAGCTTGGTTGATAACGTGCGCCTCACGCACCGTACTATCATTCATATAAACTTTGATTATCTCACCAAGTATTTGTCGATCTCCACTCCATGCAATCGGATCGCGATACATGGTCATGCAAGAGTCTTTGCTGTTTAGCACTAATGAATCGCAGATAGCTTGCACATCTTGGCGGAATACCTTTACATGATGGAAGCAATGTACCTTTCGATACATAGAATCTGTATTCATATTGAACGTGAAAATCTTCATAGAGTCGGCGTGCATAAACAGGGTATCTTTCTGTGAATAGTCTTTAACTAAGGCACGACCTGTAGCAAACCCTCGTCCCGTTTTCTCGTTATAGAAGATTCTTTCGCCTAAAAGCTGGTTCTTGTTACGCTTGTCTACATAGATCACCTTACCCAAACCGCGAGCCATTCCTGTTCGTTTGTTGTAGAAAAGACTATCGCCTGTAATCTCTTTATCCTTGTCTATAACTGTAGAACGCCCATACATCTCAGCAAGATCAGACTTGCTATCGAAGTAACCATCTGTCGTTTGGATGACACTTCCGTTCTGAATTATCTTACTTGGTCCCACAACATGTGCCAAGGATTTCTTTGTATCATAATGCAATTCGTCTGTAGTGACCGTGCGATTACCACTGCGCATCTTCACATTATACCAAAAGGTTGCCTCGCGAGTCTTTAGGTTATAGTCGCCCCAGTCAGACACTAAGCGATCCTTTTTGTCTATTAACCTTCCGCCTTCAAAGAAGTATGCGTAATCATTAAAGCGGTCATAATCGAGACTATCGGTATAAAGCGTCTTGTCACCATGATGTAAAACCACATTCTTTCGAGCCTCCAATAATTGTCGGAAGCCATCATAGGCGGCACGATCTGCTTTGAGTGAAAGTGCCTTTCCCTGTTGATAGCGAACATGGCCAAATGCTTTTACAGAATTAGACTGCTGATAAAAGTAAGCACTATCACACCAAAGGTTTGATCCTTTGTGCATAAAATGAACGCGACCTTTTACAATTTGGGCATCTGGAACAGGGCCATACTGGTCATAACGAAGTTCATCTGCATGTATAAGAAATACTTTGTCGTCAGACTTTTTGTTTCCAACTGCAGCATGGCTCCGCATTAAGCACAGCACAAACAAACATAGGACCATTCCAAGGAATGCCCTATGTCTATATTTAATTCGTATGATGTGATGATGTCTCATCCGTTATTTTATCCAACCTTGGTATTCAAAATCACAATCTTTATAGCGGTCATTCATGCGCACATATGTATTCTTTATTTTATTAACCACCCAATCATGCAGTTTCTTTTCACTCTCTTTCTGCATCACTACCTCTTGCATTGTCTGGAAATCTTCAGTGATTTTAGCTCTATGTCCATCGATTCTATTGACCAATTTAACGATAGCTGCCACTGTCTTTCCACGATGATCTATCATCTTGAATGGTACAGATATCTCTCCAACTTTCATCGTATCTACGACTCGAGCGACTTCTGTGGGGAGATCTTTCATTTGGAAGCGTGAGGTGATTTTACCTGTTTGATTGTCTGTATAGGCCATTAAGCCGTGGTTGTTACGTGTGTCTTTGTCTTCCGAAAGATAAGAGCAGGCAGCCTCAAATGTAAACTTTCCATCTTTAATATCATTGCCGATAGAGTCTAATCTGGCTAATGCTTTGTTCATATCTTCGTTAGAAACCTTCGGTGTTAGCAATATATGACGCACCTTTATCTTGTCTCCTCGCTTGTCAATCAATTGGATAATGTGGTATCCAAACTCTGATTCTACAATCTTAGAAATCTTCTTTGGGTCGGTAAGATTAAAGGCAACGCTGGCAAAAGCAGGGTCAAGTGTGCCACGACCTGTATAGTCCATCTCTCCTCCTTGACGTGCAGTTCCTGGGTCTTCTGAATAGAGTCGTGCCAAGGTACTAAAGGAAGTTTCTCCTTTATTGACGCGATCCGTGAAGTTACGCAATTGGTCTTTGATGCGGTTTATCTCGCTTTGTGGGATGCGAGGCTTGCGAACTAATATCTCAACTTCAACCTCTGTAGGGATAAAAGGAATACTATCTTCGGGCAGATTCTTAAAGTATCGTCTTACATCGGCAGGCGTAACAGAGACATTTCCCATGATCTTTCGTTTCATCTGTTGAATCATCTTGCTGTTCTTTACATCATCATGCAGATCGGAACGGATTTGACTTATGCTCTTTCCTTGATACTCTTCGAGTTTCTCTTTCGAACCAACGGAGTTTATCCACAAGTTGATTTGTTGCTCAACGGTTTGCGCAATATCTGACTCTGTGACTTCAATGGAGTCGAGGATAGCCTGATGTAAAAAGAGTTTTTGAACGGCAATCTGTTCCGGAATGCGGCAGTCGGGATTGCCACCCCATTTCATTCCTTCTATCTCTCCTTGCAAACGCATTTGCTCAATGTCTGATTTCATGATAGGTTCATCACCTACTACCCATTCAACTTCATCGATAACACTATGCTCTGGGATATGCGTTGCGGCAGGTTTTGCTTGCACCGTATCATTCTCATCCGTCATATTACCGACAGTTTTATTGGCTTTAGCGCTGATACCTGCCAGAAGTAGTACGCCAATAAAGCCACCAAATAGTTTATATCCTTTGTTCATCTCGTTATTGTTTCGTTTTAATTCTCTACAATTATCTATTTTCTTTTATTGTCTTAAGCACTTCCTGATGGATTATAACAGGATATTTCTCACGCAAGGTCTTTACCCATTGGCGTTCCAACTCCTCTTGATAATCTGCAAGAACAAGTGGTCTAACCTCAGCTAATGCCTTGGGAGCTTTGAGCTTTTTCCCATAAACTCCAGTAAAAGGATAGTCCTTTATAGGCTGAGGTGCCTCTCCTTGTTTGAAAATCTCATAGTCAATCCACGAATTATCACCTGATTTGAATAGCCCTTGTGTGGCAGTTATGCGAACATCTCCGCCTGCATTGAACTGTTGGTCTATTGCCTCCTTCCAGTGATTAAAGTCAATATGTTTCAGTAACTTTCTCACTTTCTTCACCTCTCCAGCCTCTTTTGCATGGATGATGATACCTTTATAACGTGGTGACGACCATTTATATTTCTTTTTATTGTGGTCAAAATAGTTTGTCAGTCCTGCTTCGTCATGAGCAGCTTTGTCCCATATTGTCCGCTTACTAACCTCAAAAATCAACAATCCATCACGATATTCTTGCATGAGATTTGCCATTTGTGGATTTTCTTTTTCAAAGGCATCAGCTTGTTTTTTCAAAGCCGTGTCTTCAGAACTACGTTGTGCAAATGACCTTTCTTGTAGTTGGGCAGCTGTCAGTTTGTTTCGAAGATTTCGCTGACTAACAAAGCGTAGCAAGTCGTTTCGAACCGAATCGTATGGAAAGTAAGCGCTTTTGTCCTCTATTAATATAATGTGATAACCGGCAGGAGTGAGGAAGGGCGCGCTCATTTCTCCTTTCTTTAAGGCATAAGCCTGAGCCTCAAATTCGGGTAAAGTCTGTCCTGGTAGCAGCCAAGGTTGGTGCTCTCCAAGATTAGTTGCAATCTTGTTGTCTGAATATCGCCTTGCCATTTCTCCAAAGTCCGCACCATGTTGCAGTGCATTGTAAATGGAGTCTATTCGTTGTTTAACCTCTATTTCCGTTCGTTTTGAGGCCCTTTGCCCTAATCGAAGCAGTATTTCACGCACCTTAATCATGCCACCTGAGGCGTCAACTCGTTGTTGAGTGAAGGCATAAAGACGGCGTGCTTCTGCTTCCGTTTCAGCGTCGTTGTCTAATGTTTGCGGGATTTGTTGGTTGCGATAAGCAGCAAACAGTTGCAGAAAAGAAGGCAAAGTGTCGAGTCGTTGCGATAGGGCCTCTTCGACTTTCAACTTGTCATTGGCATATTGTTCGGCATAATCGCCAACACTCTTTCGTTCGAATCCGTTTGCTGTCTGATATTTCTTATATGCAAATTCGAATGCCGAGCGCTTCACAGGCTTGCCATTTATCGTCATCAAGACAGGGTCGTCTGTCTGACCAAAAGCCATGCTTCCACAAAGAAGCATGGCCAATGATATCATAATTTTTTTTCTTTTCTGCATGAACCTCACTTATTCTGGACGAGAATAGTTAGGAGCTTCACTCGTGATGGCAATGTCATGAGGATGACTTTCCATTACACCAGCGTTAGTGATGCGTGTGAATTTCGCATCGTGCAACTTCTCTATAGAAGGTGCTCCGCAATAACCCATTCCCGAACGCAAGCCACCTGTCAACTGATAAATCACCTCTTGAACAGTTCCTTTGTAGGGAACACGGCCGGCAATACCCTCTGGTACGAGCTTCTTTACATCGCGAACATCGTTCTGGAAGTAGCGATCACGAGAACCATTCTTTTGTTCCATAGCCTCAAGTGAACCCATTCCGCGATAGCTTTTGAATTTACGTCCATTGAAGATGATAGTTTCTCCTGGACTTTCTTCTGTGCCGGCAACGAGTGAACCAATCATAACACAACTGCCACCAGCTGCCAATGCTTTAACGATGTCGCCTGAATAACGAAGTCCACCATCTGCAATTAATGGCACACCCGTACCTTGAAGTGCTGAATATACATCGAAAACAGCAGTCAATTGAGGCACACCCACACCAGCAACAACGCGAGTTGTGCAGATAGAACCAGGTCCAATGCCCACCTTTACGGCATCGGCTCCGTTGTCAACAAGGTATTTTGCTGCGGCACCTGTAGCCACATTACCAACAATAACGTCAACATTTGGGAAGGCTGCCTTTACTTGTTTGAGCTTTTCTACTACGCCTTTGGAGTGTCCATGGGCTGTATCGATGACGATAGCATCTACACCTGCCTCAACCAAAGCCTTTGCACGTTCCATCGTATCGGCTGTAACACCAACGCCGGCAGCCACGCGAAGGCGGCCTTTTTCATCTTTGCAAGCCATTGGTTTGTCTTTGGCTTTTGTGATATCCTTATAGGTAATCAAGCCCACGAGATGGTTATCTTTGTCTACAACGGGTAGTTTCTCAATCTTGTTCTCTTGTAATATCTGTGCAGCAGCACCCAAGTCTGTTTGCTGATGAGTAGTAACAAGATTGTCTTTTGTCATCACTTCGTCTATCTTTTTGTCCATATGACGCTCGAAACGCAAGTCTCTATTCGTCACGATTCCAACGAGTTTGTTGTCATCATCCACTACAGGTATGCCACCAATATGGTAATCATGCATCAAGGCGAGAGCGTCTTTAACCGAACTTCCGCGTCGAATTGTCACGGGATCATAAATCATTCCGTTCTCTGCACGTTTAACAATTGCCACCTGATGTGCCTGTTCTTCTATCGACATATTCTTGTGAATAACGCCAATACCACCTTCGCGTGCAATGGCAATTGCCATTGATGCCTCGGTAATCAAAGGTAAGACCGTCCATTACAATTTTATCTGCAACAAATGATGACATATTGTAACTTTTAAAATTTATTGCGTGCAAATATAGCAATATTTTTCCACTTCTGCTACCAAATATGGCTAATTCTAAAGGTAGTTAAGTGTATTTAACGTGAATGAAGCGATACAAAAAGGCTGAAAACAAAACCTACTTGGCCTTTTGCTGCATGCTATTGGATTGGGATGGGGGAGACAAATGTACTAAAAGGCGAGGCTACTGGCATGGATTTTATGCAAAGAATCATAATGGTTTGTTTAACATTCTGATGCTGATAAGCACTTATAATTGCACAATGTGACCTATAATTTATTATTTGTGAAAAATACAAACAAAGTGTTTCTGTGAATAACAAAATTTGAATCTCAAATACTTTTAGATGGAAAACAGCTCTGTTTTTTGCCTTTTTGTAATTTAATGACTTTCAAACAGTTATAAAAAACAAAAGAAATGGTGTTGGAAAACAGGAAGAATTAAGCTGTAAGAAGAGGCAGATTTGGGAATAAAAAGGCTTGTTTTATCAAGTGTTCTCCTATGTTTTACCCTGTCTTATGCGTCATTTAGCAAGATGAAATGACACACTTTGCGTTGCTAATACGATGAAATGGGCAGGTAATCTTGGGTAAAATGGAGGACGATAATAGAAAAACAATGTTTTTGTTTCTTATTAACGAAGAAATGAAATGTTAAATATTAGCGATTAATATTTACAATATTACTCCCTCACCAAGTATATTCCATCGTCTTCAATCCTTATTTTCCGTTGCTTATATAGCTCTCCAATGGTTTTTTTGAATACCTTTTTGCTCACCTGAAACTGATGTTTGATGTCGTCAGGACTGCTCTTGTCGCCCAATACGCAATAGCCGTTATTGTCTTGAAGATATTGAAATAGCGTGGCTGAAAAGTCTTCTGCGGCCGCCATTCCTGTGGGTTGAAGGGTTAGATCAAGTTTTCCATCGGGCCGAACATTGTGGATATATGCCTTCATTCGGTCGCCTGTGTGCACATATTTGTAAACTTGGTTTTGATAAACAAGGCCCGGATATTGATTGTTTACAATGGCTTTGAAGCCCAAATCAGTCTTTTGCCAGATGAGAATCTCTACTTCTTGATTGCGTTTAAAGCCTGCTTTTGCAACGTCATTACTGAGAAAATGCTCCACCTTTGCACTGGCAACGATGCGATAACTCTCTTCGTCAATGTGCACATATACGATATAACTATCGCCAATCTCCATGCGTTTTTTCTGTTCGCGGAATGGACAAAAGAGGTCTTTGGTTAGTCCCCAGTTCAGAAAAGCGCCGTATTCATTGACCCAAGCGCATTCCAAGTAGGCGAAATCTCCCACTTTTGCCAATGGCTTTTCAGTCGTTGCGATAGGTCGTTCGTCTTGATCTAAGTAGATGAAACATTCGATTTCGTCGCCAGGTTTAGCCCCTTCAGGAACGTATTTCTGGGGCATCAGTATCTCACCTTCGCGTCCTCCGTCCATGTAAAGCCCGAAAACTTCACCGAATCCTTCGCGACGTGCCACCTCTTTTACGCGTAAAACATTATATTCTCCAAGTTTAATCTCGTTTGCCATAGCGTTTGTTTGTTTATCAATCACAAAGATAATCATTTCTGTTTGATTGAACAATCTGTTAAAAATTACCTTAAACCTAATAACTAAAACCTAAAATCTATTACTACTAACCTAAACAATCTATTAACCTTTTGATGATGCAAAGGTAGAAAGATTAATTTCATGTTGCAACTTTACGTGTGATTTTCATGCAATCTGACGCGTTTTCTTGACCTAAATCAACGTATTGTGTTCGTGCACACATGCAATTTTCAGGTTTCTTCGTGTTTGTTTACATTGAACATTGTATGAAAATACATCATTGAATGCCTTTTCATATCTATTTCTTGTAGGGTAATGGTGTTTTGATTTCATAGGTTTTGTTGTTTTATGCTTAGTGTTTGATGTTGTCAAAACGATTTGTTTATGATGTTGTTCAGGTGCCTATATATAATAAGGTGTAATTTTTGTGTTTGAATATAGGGAAGAAGTGTGATGCGTGGACAGTCAAAGCGTCTTGAGATTACTTTTTAAGCATTAACTTTTTTGCTTTTTTAGTTTTTACGTATCTTTGCAGAAAGTAAGTAAAACGAGAATGAGAGTATTGATTATAAATACGAGTGAGCATACAGGCGGGGCTGCTGTTGCGGCCAATCGCCTAATGGATGCGCTCAACAACAATGGCGTAAAAGCCAAAATGTTGGTGCGCGATAAGCTCACAGATGATATTACAGTAGTTGGACTTAAACACAAATTGCTCAACTATTGGCGTTTTCTTTGGGAGCGTTGGTGCTTGTTTTGTCACCTACATTTCAAGCGGACGCATCTCTTTGAGATAGATATGGCCAACACAGGAACGGATGTTACGCGGCTGCCTGAATTCAAAGAAGCCGATGTTATCCATCTTTCGTGGATTAATCAAGGGATGCTTTCTCTTAAAGATATACGCAAAATACTCGATAGCGGTAAGCCCGTGGTGTGGACGATGCACGATATTTGGCCGGCTACTGGTATTTGTCATGTTGCATTAAACTGCCGTCGTTATCAAACCTCTTGTGGCTATTGTCGCCTCCTTCCCCATGGAGGCTCTGTGCATGACCTGTCATATCAGGTTTTCAAACGCAAGAAAAGTTTGTTGAATAGACGTACAATTTCGTTTGTAACCTGTAGTAAATGGTTGGAAAAGGAGGCTAAAAAGAGTGCCATTCTGTATGGGCAGCCGATTTGTTCGATACCAAATCCCATTGATACACATGTCTTTCGACCTATTGATCGCAAGTTAGCTCGCCAGCGTGCAAGGATACCTCAAGACATGAAGGTGATTCTTTTTGCAGCCCAACGCATAATAAACGAAAACAAAGGGATATTTTATCTTATTGAAGCCTGCCACAAAATGGCGGCTGAACACCCGGAAATCGTGCATAAAACCTTTGTTGCTGTGCTCGGCGGAGGTAAGGGAAACATTGGTGATGTCTTTGATTTCTGCACGGGAAAATTAGGATATGTGAATGACACTCGACAGCTTGTAGACATCTATAACGCTGCCGATGTGTTTGTGTTACCCTCACTTTCCGAGAATCTTCCTAACACAATAATGGAAGCAATGGCTTGCGGAGTGCCCTCTGTTGGCTTTAATGTTGGTGGCATTCCCGAAGAAATAGACCATAAGAAGAATGGCTATGTGGCAGCATATCGCGATGTTGACGACCTTGCCAAAGGGTTATACTGGGTGCTTTATGAGGCAGATTATGATGCTTTGAGCCGTGAAGCGGTGCACAAGGTCGTTACAAACTATTCGCAACATGCCGTGGCAATGAAGTATATTGAAGTCTATAATGAGGCTATTGCACTTAAAAACTTTCACTTATGATACGCTTTTCTATTATTACTTGCACTTATCAGGCTGCATCAGAACTACCGAAAACACTCGAAAGTGTACTACATCAGCGCTATCGTCACGTTGAACACATTATCATAGATGGTGCTTCTACGGATGGAACGAAAGACATTGTGGAGCGTTATATCCGAGCCAATGACGACAATGAAGATTGTATTCACCGTGTTGTTTTCGTTTCTGAACCAGACAAAGGGCTGTATGATGCAATGAATAAAGGCCTGGAAAAGGCCACGGGAAATTATGTTGTGTTTCTTAATGCAGGTGATACCTTTCCTTCGACAGATACCCTTGAGCATATCGCGGGATGTGTTGGAGAAGGTGAAGCGCATCCCGGTGTGCTCTATGGTGATACAGATATTGTCGATGATACAGGTCGTTTCTTGCGTCGTCGCCGTCTATCCCCTCCACGAAAACTTACTTGGCGTTCGTTCCGTAACGGCATGTTAGTGTGTCATCAAGCGTTTTATGTACGCGCGGATATAGCCAAATCTATTCCTTATGACACGCATTATAAGTACTCAGCAGACGTGGATTGGTGTATTAAAGTGATGAAAAAGGCAGCCCAACAACACATGACTTTGCGCAATGTTAACGCTGTAATTGCTAACTATCTTGACGGGGGACTGAGTGTCAAAAACCACAAAGCATCACTTAAAGAACGTTTCCATTTGATGCAATCTCATTATGGTTTACTCACAACGCTAATCTTTCATTTTTGGTTTTTAATACGAAGTGTAATTCAAAAATAGCGTTAAAATAGTGAATTTACTTATATTTTCTTTGTTATTCTGATGAATAACTGTATATTTGCAAACGTTAAATATAAAAGAAATGAGTATGAAAAAGATTGTATTATGCGCAGTTTTAGCATTAGCTTCATTTGGTATTGCAAACGCACAGAAGGTTAAAACCGTAGAAAAAGAAGTAAAAGAACAAGTTAAGAAGGATGTAAAGCAGTTTAAGTCTGATGCAAAGAAGACCGGCGAAGAAATCGGTGATGCAGCTAAGAAGGCTTATAACGGCACAAAGAATGAAGTGAAGAAGCTTGAAAAAGATGTAAAGAAAGACTGCAAGAAGGACTGCAAAGCTAAGAAAGAAGCAAAGAAAGCTTGCTGCAAGGAAAGCAAACCTGAAGCTAAGAAGTGCTGCAAGAAGGAAGCAAAGAAGGCTTGCTGCAAGAAATAAGCTAAGTAGTAAAAAACTGAAAGCAAATAAATAATAATGAGTTTTAGGCTTGCTTGGCAATGAGGCAAGACTGAAACACAACAAATGATGAGTACCGAAACGTGTCGAAATGCATGGTTCGGTACTTTGTTTTTATGTACATGGTGATATGGTGGATGTTGATAGTTGTTCGTATTAGTGTTTTTTCATCGTATAACTGCCCCTATATATATAAGGTATAGGTGAGACTTTGTTTTATTGGTCAAGGTTCATCATGATACAAGTCTTTGCATTTTAGTCCATAATAGTTACAGATGTTGTGTGTGACTTATTATGGGTCGTGAGCAATAGTGCATATAGTGGGGTGCTCATGTGTAAGGATGGATTGTGCTTGTAGGGCAGAAGTCGTGGCAAATTCGTGGGGCGTAACTTAAGGAAATGATTCATGTGGCATTTTATTCAGCGTCATACGGGTTGTTGTTCCAGCTTCTGACAAGTTTTAAAAGATAAGCTTTTGCCTGTTTGTTCCTTACTTTTTGGATGTCGTTTTCAATCATTTCACGTGGTAATTGGCGCTTCTTGTCTTTGTAATGCATAGCCCAATAGTAATTGTCGCGTATCTTATTAGAGAGTCGTTCATGCCCGCGGTGGTCGTAAATCCACTGCCAATAAGCGCCCATGTCATGTTGTTTGCGTAGATATTCGTAGGAAAAACGGCCACCGGGTGTTTCTAATCGGCACAACATTCCTGTTGGTAAGATTTCCTGATAGTTGTTCATAAGAGGGCAGACTTCATAGGTTTGTGACCAAGGATAAGCGGAAATGTCGCGTGAAGGCGTAGCTACGGGATGATTGGCTGTGCGTTTGAGTAACTTGAAGTGATGATTTTCAACTACATATTTCCAGCAGATGGTGTCGTTTTTTGTAGTACAATAAACTTCAAAATGCCGTTCATCCACACGATGATATCGGCCGTATGTTGCTGTAAGACTATCAATATAGACAGATAGTTTGACAACTTTCGGTTGGAGGGTTGCAGGCTTTATAGGATCATTCCAGTAGCCGAGCTCAACACGATCGAGCCTCTTTCCTTCAGCATTATATAAATATAGCTCAACCATTCCATGATAAGCGAAAGCCAAAGCATAGTCATTCGCGAAACGTTGAACCGATAAAATGCGATCTGGAAAGCTATCAATGGCGTTGCCTTTCAATTGCATCACCTGTGCACCCGTAAGCCAAAGGCCGCGTGAATTGTTGGTTAAAGGCTGGGGAATAGAATCCATTAGCAAACTGTCTGCATTGATATCGAGAGCTTGTAAGAAAGGAATCTTCGATTGATGACAGCCGAAGAGTGTTGCGATAATAATAGAAAAAAGGGCTAAATGCTTGAGTTTCATAACGTAATATATGATTAATGCAAAGATAGAAAATAATTCTTTGAATCATATTTCTTTTCGAATTTTTTGTATATCTCAAGGAGAAAAATTAACTTTGCCATTGATTTCTATGGATGATTACATTTTGGTGATGTTGGCACCCGATAGTTTTCGTAATATGAAATAATTAGAGAATCATCTTAAAATATTTATTTTTTTTCAAAGAATATGGTGGAACAATTACAACCCTACATTGCAATTGCCTTGAAACTCGTTACGGGTATGATTGGCATTCTTGTGTTTTTACGCATTGCAGGCAAGGCGCAGATGGCGCAGATTACGCCGCTTGACACTGTAAGTGCATTCGTTATTGGTGCCTTAGTCGGTGGTGTTCTTTACAATCCTGATATGTCTATGTGGCATATTTTGTTTGCTTTGGCCGTGTGGACAGCCTTTAATATGTTTGTCAGAGTTTGTATGCGCTCAGCCCGTTTGCGTCATCTGATTAAAGGAGAAAGTTCATATCTCGTGAGAGATGGCTATATAAACTTCAAAGCTTTCAAGCGAAACAGTTTGGAAATGGAGCAATTCCGTATGCTGTTACGGCAGAAAGGAATCTTCTCTATGTTTGATGTTGACGATGTTTTATTTGAGACTAATGGTGCAGTGACTGTGCTTCCGCCAGGTAGAACGGCTTATTCTCACTTGCTTGTCAATAATGGTGAGATTGTGGAAGGAACGCTTTTGCAATGTAATAAGACGCGTGAGTGGGTGTTACGCTATATCAAGAGTAATGGCTTTAAGAGTCCTTCAGAACTATTTTGCATGGAGTGGACTCCACGAAAAGGTTTTTATTTTGTAACCTTTAGTGGGGATGTGCGTCGTGGAAAAGAAGAAGTTGCTGCCGAAAATATAGAAAATGTGTCGCAAGCTTAATTAATTCTATTCGTAGATTAAGGTGCGAACTTGATATTGAATAAAGGGCTTTTGTCTGGTGTTCAACAATAATTAAGGCATATTTTGTTATGAGGAATGCGCGAAAGTGTGTTCCTCTATTTTGTTAGCTAAAGCAAATTGTTGTCCTCTTCATTAGAGTCGGTGCAGTACAGGCTAAAGGGTGACTTCTTAACTCGTTTTGTTTTATCTACTTTTATGATTCATGATGTATCTTGGGTTGTAGGGACTGATTTCATGAAATGAATAATATTAATAATCAATAATATTGTTAAATATTCGTAACCGGAATACTTTTGTCTGCTAATGCTTTTCGGTTCTTCCTATAAAATATGTATCTTTGCAAACCGATTACTGGGAGAGCGCTTGGAATTCCCAGTAGTTTAGCAGTGTTAATAGCCTTTTCTTTGGCCAGATTAGGCGGTTAGTGAATCTGTTAAACAACAGAACGTAAAGCTGTGGATGGTCTCTTTTAGACTGGAGGCGCCGCGAGGTTTCTGTTATCATTGATTGATTTATAAGTTTTTTAGTAGTTAAATTAAGTTTTAAAAATGGACACTTTAAGTTACAAAACTATTTCCGCAAACAAGGAAACAGCTAAGAAAGAGTGGGTGGTTGTTGATGCCAGCGATCAGATTGTAGGTCGTTTTTGCTCTAAAGTAGCTAAACTTCTCCGCGGAAAGTACAAACCAAACTTCACTCCTAACGTAGATTGTGGAGACAATGTAATCATTATCAACGCCGCAAAGGTAGTCTTCTCAGGTAAGAAAGAGACTGATAAGGTTTACACACGTTATACTGGTTACCCAGGTGGACAGCGTTTTAATACACCCGCAGAGCTACGTACTCGTGCCAATGGTGTAGACAAAATGATTCGTCATGCGGTTAAAGGTATGTTGCCAAAAGGCCGTCTTGGTCGCGCATTGATGGACAACCTTTACGTATTCGAAGGCGCAGAGCACAACAAAGAGGCTCAGAAACCAAAATCAATCGATATTAACCAGTATAAATAATTAAGGATAAAGATGGAAGTAATAAATGCAATTGGTCGCCGCAAGAGCGCAGTAGCTCGTGTTTACCTTTGTGAAGGTACCGGTAAGATCATTATAAATAAGAAAGAATTAACAGAATTCTTCCCTTCAGCTATTCTGCAGTATGTGGTTAAACAGCCATTGATGTTGGTAGAAGCTGATGGTAAATACGATATAAAGGCAAACCTTGATGGTGGTGGTTTCACTGGTCAGAGCCAGGCATTACGCCTTGCTATCGCTCGCGCTCTTGTCAAAGTGAACGCTGAAGACAAGAAAGTTTTGAAGGATGCAGGCTTCCTTACTCGCGACAGTCGTGCTGTTGAGCGTAAGAAACCAGGTCAACCAAAGGCACGTCGCCGCTTCCAGTTCAGCAAGCGTTAAGCCTTGTTCTTTGGATATTGGATACAAATTATCGAATGTTTTGTTTTATATCCTGAGCGACAATGGCTCACAAGAGCTATTCGTTTGGTATGATTCATAATTCAAAAACAACGATTCAATATTCAGGAACCATCTCGTTTAGTATCTAAACCAGGCAGACTCTGCACGCCGATACGCTCATAGTGTGGTATAGAAGCAGATTACTGTCGGGCTGATTCTGAGCAAAAGAGGTCTGTTATCCATAATCGTTATGCGGTATACAGACTGAAAGAATTAAAAAAGAAAGTAAACAATAAAAATTAAAAAGAGAAATGTCAAGAACTAATTTCGACCAATTACTCCAGGCAGGTTGCCACTTTGGTCACCTCAAACGCAAGTGGAATCCAGCTATGGCTCCTTATATCTTCATGGAGCGCAATGGTATTCATATCATCGATCTAAACAAAACTGTTGCTAAAATCGATGAAGCTGCAGAGGCATTAAAGGCAATCGCTAAGTCAGGCAAGAAGATTCTGTTTGTCGCTACTAAAAAACAAGCTAAAGATATCGTAGCTGATAAGGCCGCATCTGTTAATATGCCATACGTAAACGAGCGCTGGGCAGGTGGTATGTTGACCAACTTCCCAACAATTCGTAAGGCAGTTAAGAAAATGACAAACATCGACAAGCTGATGAACGATGGTACTTTCTCTAACCTTTCTAAGCGTGAGTTGTTGCAGATTACACGCCAACGCGCTAAATTGGAGAAGAACCTTGGCTCAATAGCTGACTTGACTCGTCTGCCAAGTGCACTTTTCGTTATTGACGTAATGAAAGAGCACATCGCAGTGAAAGAGGCTAACCGTCTTGGAATTCCAGTCTTTGGTATTGTTGATACAAACTCAGATCCTAAGAATATCGACTTTGTTATTCCTGCAAACGATGACGCTAAGGACAGCGTAGAGACTATTCTCACTGCTGTTTGTGGTGCTATTGCTGAGGGTCTTGAAGAGCGTAAGGCTGAAAAAGCAGATGAAAAGGCTTCCGCTGAACAGGCAGAAGAGGCTGCTGAAGTAAAGAAACGTACTCGCAAGGCACGTAAGGAAGAAGCAGCTCCTGCTGCAGAAGCTGAGGCTGAAAAGGCTGAGTAATCGCATAGAGGGTCTTATTTGATAGGGTAGGATGCCATAAATCCCTATGCACTATCAATGAGACCTTTTTCTTTTTTCAAACAAATTAATAAAAGAAATAATAGATTATGGGTATTTTAATAGAAGATATCAAGAAGCTTCGTGCTATGACTGGTGCTGGCTTGGCTGACGTAAAGAAGGCTCTAACAGAGGCCGCTGGTGACTTTGATAAGGCTAAGGAGCTGCTCCGTGAGCGTGGTTTGGCTATTGCTGCAAAGCGTTCTGACCGCGAAACTTCAAATGGTTGTGTCCTCGTTAAGAGCGTTCCTGGCTTTGCTGCCATGGTAGCTGTTAAGTGTGAGACCGACTTTGTGGCTGCAGGTAAAGACTTTATACAGCTCACACAGGAAATACTTGATGCAGCAGTTGCTGCAAAATGCAAGACTCTTGATGAGGTTAAGGCACTCAAGTTGGCTAATGGTGACGACGCAGCTACGGCAGTTCAGCACCGTTCTGGTATCACTGGAGAGAAGATGGAGATAGATGGTTATAACTTCCTTGAGGGAGATAACATCTCTGTTTATGACCACATGGGTCGTCATACCTTAGCAACTATGGTTCAACTCAATGCAAACAACGAGGAAGCTGGACATAAGGTTGCAATGCAGGTTGCTGCAATGAAGCCTGTTGCTCTTGATGAAGCATCTGTTCCTCAGTCTGTAAAGGATGAAGAATTCAAGGTTGCTGTTGAGAAGACTAAAGAGGAAATGGTTGAGAAAGCAGTTAATGCTGCACTCAAAAAAGCTGGTATCAACCCTGCACATGTAGACTCAGAAGATCATATCGAGAGTAATACGAAGAAGGGATGGCTTACACAAGAGGACGCTGATAAAGCCAGAGAAATCAAGAAAACCGTTGGCGAAGAGAAGGCTGCAAGCCTCAATGAGCAGATGATTCAGAACATTGCAAAGGGTCGTTTGAACAAGTTCTTCAAAGACAACTGCTTGGTTGATCAGGAGTTCCAGTTCTCTGAGGGTGATAAGATCAGTGTTTGTGAGTGGTTGAAGCAGCAAGGTGATTTGAAGATTGTTGCTTACAAGCGCTTTACTCTCGCTGCAGAATAATCGCACTTCTATTTCAATTAAAAAGATAAATGGGTGGTTTGCCTCGTGCGAACCACCTTTTTTATGTCCCGAAATCATACGTTTGTCAGTCGCAAAACATTCAAAAGGCATCACGGTGCTTGGTGTTTTCAGTGTGCATCAAATAGGAGGCTGACGCAATTCTCTATCAGATTTCTATTTGATGTTGTTTAATTCATAGCATGAAAAAGAATATTCTTTCTGGTAACTAAATAACGGGTAAAACCTCATAAAATGGATTTGTTTTACCCAAATAAATGCTATCCTCTTATTGGTTGAGTCCTGTTGGTTTCTCATTCGCGTCATTTTACGTAGTAATTAGACGCATATTGTAGTATGATATGCGTCATTTCACGCGGTAAAATGTACCTAATTAATTATTGTTTGCCGTAAATCTTTTTGCTCCTTAATAGCAATAATGACAACACTCCCAATTAACTTATTTATTTTCACATGCAATGAATCAATGCTTTCAAAATAAAATCGATCGCAAATCAAATGAGTTTGCGACCGATATCCTATGATTTTATCTGTTGAATTTATAGTGCTGTAGGCAAGATTGTTGAGCGAATAATGAAGTAACTCAGTATACCTGCAAGATAACCTAACAGGGCTATCCAGCTAATGCGTTTCATATACCAACCGAAAGTAATCTTTTCTAATCCCATAACTACTACTCCGGCAGCGCTTCCTATGATGAGAATGCTGCCACCAACTCCGGCACAATAGGCCAACAACTGCCAGAAAACACCATCTACAGCCATGTCACCTAATGCTTCAACGGGATACATTCCCATACATCCTGCGACAAGAGGCACGTTGTCAACAATGCTTGAAAGGATACCAATAATACCCGTAACAAGATAATGATTCTTATTAAATATAGTGTTAAGTGCACCTCCCATAGAGGTGAGTACACCAATTTCTTCGAGGCAAGACACGGCCATCAGGATGCCAAGGAAGAACAAAATGGTGCTCATATCAATGCGACTCAGCAGATTGGAAACACGCTTTTGGAATGTCATTTCTTTCTGATGGCGATGCAGTTTGCGGTAGAATACCTCGGTAACTGTCCATAAAACACCGAGAACAAGAAGGATTCCAACGAATGGGGGCAGGTGAGTTATCGACTTGAATACTGGTACAAACATCAGTCCTCCCACGCCAATGATGAAGATAATCTTGCGTTCTGAGCTCGTAAATTCAAGCACTTCACCGTCTCGAACGTCGTAAGGTTGTGAGCTTTCTTGCTTGAGTTCACCTTTAAGTTGCTGTTGAAGTATCAGCACAGGGATAAGGAGTGAGATGACAGAAGGAATGAAAATCTCGCTGATTACGCCTAAAGCCGTGATCACACCCTTATTCCATAACATGATAGTTGTGACGTCTCCGATGGGCGAAAATGCACCTCCTGAGTTGGCAGCGATAATGACTAAAGACGCATATATGAGTCGATCTTTGTGATCATGAACAAGCTTTCGCAGAATCATAATCATCACAATGGCCGTTGTTAAGTTATCAAGTATGGCCGAAAAAAAGAAGGTCATGAAGGCAATCTTCCACAAAAGAGAGCGTTTACTCTTAGTACTCATGCGGGTTTGTACCCAATTGAATCCCCCGTTTTGGTCGACAATCTCAACAATTGTCATTGCTCCCATGAGGAAAAACAACGTTGTTGAGGTGCTTCCTAAATGGTGTTCAATGGCGGCATTCACAGCATTTGTAAGCGCATTACCAGTCAATCCGGGGAGATAAATGCCAGGATTAACCATGAAAAGTGTCCAGCATGCCACGAACATCAGCAGTGCGATAGCAGCCTTGTTGACTTTCGTGATACTTTCAAGGGCAATAAACATGTAGCCAACTACAAATACCACGACAATTAGAACAGTTAAAGTTGTCATTTTATTATATATATTTAATTCTGTATAAGCGCTGCAAAGTTAAGAAAAAAAATATTATTAGCCACGATAATTTGAAATTAAAACATTATCTTTGTAGCATGAATTCACAGCCAGAGAACAGCATTAGAATGAGCGAGAACATCGTCGTTGCTGATGCAGATTACTTAGATTCGGTCGTATTTGACCTCATTGTGAACTTTGAACGCATGATAGGCAGGCCACTACCGAAGGCAGATTTGAGTCAGTGGGCTGTCTGTATGGCGCTTGATGGCGGTGTGCGTGCAGGGAAAAATGATGTTCAAGTGATACTTGTTCATGATGAAAAGCATAAAGAAATGGATAATTTCAAGCCGTCAAACTATGAACATGACCTCCATGCACGTGCTTTTTTAGATGACTATTTGGGTGAATTCACGATAACTTCTGTGGCATTAGGCGATGCTATCAGTAAGGAAGAATATTTTGAAAACGTGCTCCACACACTCCTTGATCATAAGGAAGTGCATCGCATAATGTTAGTTCCCGACAGCGAACATGGTGATGCTTATGACCGCATTCGTCATCTTTTGCAACGTGTAGACGATGATAATAAGCGCATAACGCTATTTGCTATGCAGCCCATGGAAGGCGGAAACTTCCGTCAAGAGATATTAGGCTATTCGTTGATGAACGCATTAGGCATCAAAGCTGAAGAAATAAAATAAAGAGATATGAGTAGAATTTTGATGATAGGTGCTGGCGGTGTAGCCACCGTTGCAGCCTTTAAGATGGCACAGAACAGTGAAATCTTCTCTGAATTGATGATTGCCAGTCACCACAAAGCTAAGTGTGATCGACTCGTTCAGGCAATACATGCGAAAGGATATAAGTTGGATATCAAGACCGCCGAAGTCGATGCAGATGATGTTGAACAACTAAAAGTGCTGTTCAATGACTATAAACCCGAGCTGGTTGTAAACCTTGCATTGCCCTATCAAGACCTCACTATCATGGAAGCATGCTTGGCTTGTGGCTGCAACTATCTTGATACAGCAAACTATGAGCCTAAGGATGAGGCACATTTTGAGTACTCTTGGCAGTGGGCTTATAAGGAAAAGTTTGAGCAAGCAGGGCTAACAGCAATCTTGGGTTGTGGATTTGACCCTGGTGTTTCAGGCATATTTACGGCTTATGCGGCTAAACATTACTTCGATGAGATACAATATCTCGATATTGTTGATTGCAATGCAGGAAACCACCACAAAGCTTTCGCGACGAACTTTAACCCGGAAATCAACATCAGAGAGATTACACAGAAGGGCCTTTACTATAAAGATGGCGAATGGATTGAAACCGAACCATTAGCTGTTCACCAAGATATTACGTACCCAAACATAGGTCCTCGCGACAGTTATCTTATGCATCATGAAGAACTTGAGTCTTTAGTTAAGAACTATCCGACCATAAAACAAGCTCGCTTTTGGATGACTTTCGGACAGCAATATCTTAATTATCTCGACGTTATTCAGAACATAGGAATGGCTCGAATAGATGAAGTTGAGGTAGAAGCTCCATTGGTTGATGACCCAACGAAGACCGCAAAGGTGAAAATTGTGCCTTTACAATTCCTCAAAGCTGTGTTACCTAATCCCCAAGATTTAGGCGAAAACTATGATGGAGAGACTTCTATTGGTTGCCGAATCCGCGGACTTAAGGATGGAAAGGAACGCACTTATTATGTTTATAACAACTGTAAACATCAGGAAGCATATAGAGAAACCGGCATGCAAGGAGTCAGTTATACGACTGGAGTGCCAGCAATGATTGGCTCAATGATGTTCTTAAAGGGTATTTGGAAACGCCCGGGAGTGTGGAATGTAGAGGACTTCAACCCCGATCCATTTATGGATGAGCTCAACAAACAAGGGCTTCCATGGCATGAAGTGTTTGATGGTGACTTAGAACTCTAATCTATATACGGGACAGCTTGTCTCATTTAATGATATAAATCCTAAAGAATATGGCAAAAGAAACAGAGGCTAACCAGCAAAGTGAGAAGCTAAAGGCTTTGCAGGCAGCAATGTCTAAGATAGAAAAAGACTTTGGAAAAGGTTCTATTATGCGTATGGGCGATGAACAAATTGAAAATGTTGACGTCATCCCTTCAGGCAGTATAGGACTCAATGTGGCACTCGGTGTGGGCGGATATCCACGTGGTCGCATCATCGAAATATATGGACCTGAGTCGTCAGGAAAGACTACTTTGGCGCTACATGCAATCGCAGAAGCGCAAAAAATGGGTGGGATTGCAGCCTTCATTGATGCAGAACACGCCTTTGATCGCTTCTATGCAGAGAAACTTGGGGTTGATGTTGACAACCTTTGGATAAGCCAACCCGACAATGGGGAACAGGCGTTACAGATTGCCGACGAGCTAATTCGCTCGAGTGCAATTGATATTCTCGTTGTCGATTCAGTCGCTGCACTGACTCCAAAGAAAGAGATTGAGGGCGACATGGGTGATAATGTCGTCGGACTTCAAGCGCGTTTGATGAGTCAAGCCTTACGAAAGCTAACGTCAACGATAAGTAAAACCAACACATGTTGTATCTTTATTAATCAACTTCGCGAGAAGATTGGCGTGATGTTTGGTAGTCCTGAGACCACAACGGGCGGCAATGCACTTAAGTTTTATAGTAGTGTTCGTCTCGACATTCGACGCGTTACAAGTCTTAAAGACGGTGATAACATCATAGGAAATCAAGTGAGAGTGAAGGTCGTAAAGAATAAAGTTGCACCTCCATTCCGTAAGGTTGAGTTCGAAATTCTATTCGGAGAAGGAATCAGTAAGGTAGGAGAAATCCTCGATCTTGGCGTTGAATATGGTATAATTCAAAAGAGTGGAAGCTGGTTTAGCTATAATAGTTCGAAGCTTGCACAAGGCCGTGACGCCACAAAGAACTTGCTTCGAGATAATCCAGAGCTTTGCGATGAGCTTGAAGGACAAATCCGTCAGGCTATCGAAGAGAAGAAAGAATAAGATAAAAGAATAGCAATCGTTGTAGCTCGGATATGAAATCATTTCATGTCCGGGCTTTTTTTGTGTCGTTGTTTCTATCTGTTAAATTTCCTTTTTGCGTAACAACCAATTAGAATTATCGTTATATTTGTTGCAAAATTCTATTACTATTAACTTTAATAACGAAAGGAACACGGCTATGAAGATTGGAATTCCACGCGAGATTAAGAACAATGAGAACCGTGTAGGCATGACTCCTACGGGTGTAAATGAACTTTCTAAGCACGGACATGAAGTCTATGTGCAACACAATGCAGGGGAAAATAGTGGCTTCTCTGATGCTGACTATGAGGCAGTTGGCGCTAAAATTCTTCCTGATATCGCCGCAGTTTATGCCGAGGCAGACATGATTTTGAAGGTGAAAGAGCCTATCCCAGCTGAATACTCGCTTGTGCGTGAGAACCAAGTGGTATTCACCTACTTCCATTTTGCCTGTGACCGAGCACTCACCGAGGCTATGATGAAGAGCAAAGCTGTGTGTATTGCTTACGAAACAGTGCAGCTTTCTGACGGCTCTTTGCCTTTGCTTGTACCGATGAGCGAGGTCGCTGGCCGCATGGCGGTACTTAATGGGGCACATTATCTGCAAACAACGAAGGGCGGAAATGGTAAACTTATCTGTGGCGTTCCTGGTGTTTTGCCAGCTCGAGTGCTTGTCCTTGGTGGTGGAACTGTGGGAGAAGCTGCCGCAAGAATGGCCGCAGGACTCGGTGCTGAGGTTACTATTGCCGATGTTTGTCTGCCCCGTTTGCGCCGCTTGGGCATTGATTTGCCTGCCAATGTGCATACACTTTATTCAACATCTTATAACATTCGTCAGCAACTTCCCATCACTGATCTTGTCATTGGCGCTGTTCTTGTACCCGGAGATAAGGCACCTAAGCTCATCACTCGTGACATGTTGAAACTCATGAAGCCTGGATCTGTACTCGCAGATGTGGCTATTGACCAGGGCGGATGCTTCGAAACATCTCATCCAACATCTCATTCTGAGCCGGTATATGACGTGGATGGCATCATACATTATTGTGTGGCGAACATCCCAGGAGCGGTTCCCAATACCTCAACTTCGGCCTTAACAAATGCTACTTTGCGTTATGCTATAGCCTTGGCTGATAAGGGTTGGCAGCAGGCTTGCCATGAAGACGAAGCACTTCTCAAGGGCGTTAACATCGTAAATGGCTGCATTACCTATAAGGCGGTGGCCGATGTGTTTGGTCTTGACTGCCATTCGGCAATTTAATTCGGCTGTAAACGATATTTCATAAGATATAAAAACGAATAATAGTTTATTTATTTCGGCTTTAAAAATGTCCCTCATCCCTCCCCAACGTGGGGAGGATGGGGATATGAAAGGGTTGTAGAGACGTCACATCTGCAATCTTTCTTACCTTTGTAGAACTTGTGATTAGCTTGCAAAATTGTAAGCTTTGTATCACGTTTTCTAAGAGATTTTCATTCTATTAAGCAGAGAATGAAATGTGTTTTTTGTGTAGTCTTGGAATGTTTCTGTAGGAAAGCTTCCGTTATCACGATGAGCAAAAGCGTTCGTTTGTAGCCATAGTAAGCATGGTTACCTCTGTTTTGCTGGGTGAAATGCGTCATATTATCGTGTAATCTCTATTGTTTTACATCACGATTTGCCTCATTTCACCTTGTAATCTGCATATAATTGCAATGTCTTTATTAGCAGTTTGTTACGCCGTTTGTTGTCATTGATGGAGCGGGATGCGTAAGAATGAATAATCACACCATAGCATTTATCCGCAGATTGAAAAGGCATTCGTCATCAATACCATTTGTGTTATAATGGTTTACCTATGAATGTGTTTCCCATTATGAATGTTGTAACGACGCAACGCCATGAATTTTATGCCAATATTTGAATGAATGTATATTCCATTATGAATGTTGTAACGATGTAATGCCGTAGATTTTATGCCAATATCCCCATGAATGTATATGCCATTATGAATGTTACAACAATGCAACGCTGTGGTTATTATGCCAATATCCTCATGGATGTATTTTGCATTATGAATGTTACAACGATGTAATGTCGTAGATTTTATGCCAATATCCCCATGAATGTATGTGCCATTATGAATGTTGTAACAACGCAACGCCGTGGAAATTATGTTAATATTTCCATGAATGTATTTGGCAATATAAATGCGCTCATGGTGCAACGCCGTAGGTGTTGTTCTTTTGATAGCCCAGGGTTGGCGAGGAACGAGCCTACCCTGGGTAAACGTTCTCAAGGAGATTCAACGCCATAGGTGTTGAGCTTTTTTTGAGAAAGCAGGCTTATAACGAGGATATTCATGGTGGATTACGCTTAGAAAGCGCAACACCGATGGTGTTGAAAAGTTCTTTTTATAACATGAATAATGTCAATACACACCTGAATTAATGGCAAATTTCGTCAAAATAATATGATGTTTACGACATTAAATTGGCCATTTCAAATGAAATGTTGTGGGTTTTTATGGAGAAAAAGAAATGGAATAGTAACGTCATAAATTGCTATATAGCACATGAACGCAGCTATTCCATGATGTGATAAAAATGATTCAGCCCCATTTGTTGGGGCTGTTCATTATGAGTATCTTAGGATCATGCCTGGTCGAACGCGTGAGTTTGCACTCAGATGGTTAAGACTGCAAATCTTCTCTACAGTCACACCACGCAGTTTTGCGATAGAAGCGATGGTCTCACCTGACTTAACTTTGTGATAGAGCAAATCTTCATTGTCTGACGAATGCTTTTTATTATAGGTGACAAGTTCGCCATTTTGAACGAGATCACGCGTGTAACCACCACTTCCTATCTTACCTCTTAGGCGGGTAGCTTCGGCAGATAGTTCTTCGTATGTATTGACATTATAGACAAAGTAGTCGCCCGTTACGTCCTGATTACGGAAGTCAAACATCAAAGCGGGATTCAAAGCGACTCCACAAAGACGTGTTTCAAAGTGGAGATGTGAGCCAGTACTGCGGCCCGTATTACCTCCAAGACCGATGATTTCGCCTGCACGCACGACCTGATTTTCCGTGACAAGTTGTTCTGAAAGGTGGCCATATATCGTCTCAAGTCCATTGGGATGGCGTATAACGATATACTTTCCATAGCCTCCTGCCTCGTATCTTACGATGCGAACTTTGCCACTAAAGGCAGCGCGGATAGTGTCTCCAATATATACTTTGATGTCTAATCCTTTATGTTGACGGCCCCATCGGCTACCAAAGTTACTCGTAACAACGCGACTATTGGTAGGCATGCTGAAATGACGGAGGTCTATTTTGAAAGTATCGGGCATTTCTGTACGACGATGTGCATAGCGATTGTCCCAGTCGTTATAAAGACTTGCTGCGGGCGATTGTTCCTGTTCGCGTTCAACAATGCTACGAAGTACGAGCGTGTCTACGGCTTTCATCTTGCGATCTACAGGGGCTTGACGTGCTAAAAGGTCTTGCGCTTGCACAGAAGTTGGCAGAGATACCAATGCAAACAATAATCCTATCGTAAATATTCCAATACTTTTTCTTAAACTCATAATATGGTTTTTAGGTCCGAATAAGCTTCAGATTAACTAAAAAAGCAATCTAAATTTATCAAACAACGAATGAAAGAAGTTCATCGATTGTAGTCAAAAGCGTTACAAAGATATGCAAAAAATCACCAGTTTGTATGCTTGTTAACGTATTTTGTTACAAATTTAACACAATCAAAAAAGCCGTTTTATCTCATAATTCGTTTGTATATGGGGGATTTCAAGAGATTGATGACCAATTAATATTAGTTTTTCTTAACTCTTTTAGATGCTCCCATAAGAGCTGATATTCCACCTTTTGGCACGTCGGATCATGCTCAATGATCTTCTGAGCCTCATCACGTGCGAGCTGAACTAACTGCCCATCGCGTGCAATATCAGCGATTTTGAGGTCAAAAGCGATTCCACTTTGCTGCGTTCCCTCAAGATCTCCCGGGCCACGGAGCTTCAAATCGGCCTCAGCTATACGGAAACCATCGTTTGTTTCGCACATAATGTCGATGCGTTTTCGTGTTTCTTCGCTCATTTTATAACTTGTAACAAGGATACAATAGGATTGTTTTGCACCCCGACCGACGCGTCCTCGCAACTGATGGAGTTGGGAAAGACCAAATCGTTGGGCGTCAAGAATGACCATTACAGAGGCATTTGGCACATTGACGCCTACCTCAATGACCGTTGTTGCAACGAGAATCTGCGTCTCACCACTAACAAATCGTCTCATCTCTTCTTCCTTTTCAGAAGGTTTCATCTTACCATGTACCTTGCTAATTGAGAAGTCTGGGAAGATTTCGAGCAATGATTCATATCCTTTTTCAAGGTCTTTGAGGTCGTTTTTCTCATTTTCTTTGATCAAAGGGAATACGATATAGACTTGCCGCCCCTGTTGAATCTGCTGACGAATGCCGTTGTAAAGGCTTGTCATTTGATTGTCAAACTTGTGTATTGTCTGTATAGGTTTGCGCCCAGGAGGCAGCTCATCGATGATGCTTACATCGAGATCGCCGTATATTGTCATTGCAAGCGTGCGAGGAATTGGCGTTGCTGTCATCACTAAAATGTGTGGAGGATTCTCGCTCTTTGCCCATAATCGTGCGCGTTGGGCTACTCCAAAGCGATGTTGTTCGTCGACAACGGCAAGACCAAGTCGGGCAAATTGCACCGTGTCTTCTATGACAGCGTGGGTTCCAACGAGGATGTTGATGTCGCCATTTGCCAATGCTTCGAGTACTTCTTGCCGCTTCTTACCTTTCACAATGCCTGTAAGCAGTTCGACACGGACGTCCATTCCTTGCAAAAACTCTTTGATTGTAGTGAGATGTTGCTCTGCCAATATCTCAGTAGGTGCCATGATACACGCCTGAAAACCATTGTCAATGGCTATCAACATCGTCATTAAAGCGACGAGAGTCTTGCCTGATCCCACGTCACCTTGAAGTAAACGATTCATTTGTTTGCCGCTCGCCATATCGTCACGAAGCTCATGCATGACGCGCTTTTGGGCGTTTGTGAGGTCAAACGGCAGGTTGTTTTGGTAGAAAGTATTAAAGATTTGTCCCACTCTTTGAAACACATAACCTCGGTATTTGCGTCGATGGTCGCTGGCATATCGTAGGATATTGAGCTGAACATAAAAGAGTTCTTCAAACTTTAACCTTACTTGTGCGTGCTGAAGTTCATCTAATGACTTGGGATAATGAATGCCTTTGAAGGCTGCTTCGCGTGAAATGAGGTGGAGAGGACGCTGAATAAACACGGGAAGCGTTTCTGAAATAGCGTCTTTAGGAAGCCTACTGATGAGATTCTTTGTTAGCTTTTCTATGGTGCGGCTTGTGATTCCATTGGTCTTCATCCTTTCCGTTGTGGAATAATAAGGCTGCATTCCCATCTCATTGAGTTGGAGTTCGTCGGCCTTTTCGATTTCAGGATGCGCGAATTGATAGCGACTTCCGAAGACGGTTGGCTTGCCAAAAACGATATATTCAGTATTTAATGCGTAGGTTTTATAAATATATTGCGTCCCACGGAACCACACTAAGTCGACTACTCCGTGCCCATCGGAGAAGTGAGCGACAATGCGTTTCCTCCTTGTTCCATTCGAAAACTCTTCAAAACTCAGTATCTTTCCTTTGATTTGTACAAAGGGTATCGAGCCATTTAGCTCGTCAATAGTGTATATCTTGCTTCTATCCACATATTTATATGGATAGTATTCCAACAAGTCTCGCCATGTTTGGATGTTGAGTTCCTTACTCAATATCTCCTTACGCTTAGGACCTACGCCCGGCAAATACATGATATCTTGGTCGAGAATGTTGGTCATTGCAAGAGGATTTCAGCGACTTTGAGGTCAAAAGGGGTAGTAAGTTTGATGTTTTTTCTATTTCCTTCAACCATAGAAACATGGCATCCGAGGCCCTCAACTACGGATGCATCATCGGTGAAATGAGGCTGATAAGGTTGACTATAAGCTCGTTTCAGCAAGGAAATATCAAATACTTGTGGTGTCTGTACAATGCGATAGTCAGCCCGTTGCACATTTTTCCCGCCACCATGTGCGTCAATGTAGCGGATGCTATCAGTCACTGGAAGAACTGGAATGGCTGCAAATTCCTCGTGAGCTGCTTCAAAACACGCCGCAATTACCTTTGAAGAAACAAACGGACGCACGCCATCATGAATGCCCACTAAGCCCTCTTCGTCATCAGGAATGGCTGAAAGTCCATTCTTAGCTGATTCAAATCGTGTGGCACCTCCATTGATAATGGTGTGTGGAATCGTAAAATTGTGGGTCTCACACAAGCCTTTCCAATAGGTTTGTTGGCTCTCGGGGAGTACAAGAATGATTTGCAATGCAGCATCATACGTATGAAACCGCGTTATGGTGTGCATGAGAACAGGCTTTCCTCCAATAGGAATAAACTGCTTAGGAAGCTCAGAACCCATGCGCATTCCCTTGCCTCCAGCCACAATAATGATATAGTTCATGAGCTTTATCGGCCCATCAGATGGGCAAATTGCATTTTCTTTTCGAGGTCTTTTGTGGCATCTTCGCCAATGAAATAACTCAAAAGTGTATAGGAATATGGTAGAGATGCTGCCGGACCTTCACCCGTTGTAACGTTTCCATCGACTTGAACGAGCTCGCCAGTATAGGTTGTTGATGCGTTGAAATAACGCTCAAAGCCAGGACTACACGTTGCTTTCTTGCCATCAAGAATACCACATGAGGCCAAAACCATAGGCGCAGCACAGATTGCTCCGACGCGTTTCCCGGCTTCAAACTGCTTCTTTAATGCAGTTTTTACCCCCTCGTGAGCATTCAGATTCGTACTCCCCGGCATGCCACCCGGCAGTAAAAGGAGATCAGCATCATTGAAATCAGCCACATCTTCGAATTTAATGTCTGCCTTAACTATTACTCCATGCGAAGTTTCTACAAACAAATCGCCTGTAATACTGACGGTCTTGACGTCCACACCACCCCTTCTTAGGATGTCAACAGGAGCCAAACCTTCAATCTCTTCGAATCCATTTGCTAAAAATTCATATACTTTTGGCATAGTCTTTTAATATTTTTCGTTACATTTGCAAATATAATAAGAATTGTTGAAACGGCAAAAACAAAGTATGATTGATAATCAATTGGTATTTGCAATCTATGTAAATGCGTTTAAACAACAGGAGATTCAGCCCCTCGTTGAACGTGTTGTAGCTTTTCTCGACCATCATTCCGTCTCATCATTGATAGAACCTGATGAGCTCACTAATGTCGATTTAGTCATCTCAATGGGTGGAGATGGCACGTTTCTTAAAGCCGCTTGTATGGTTGGAGAGCGTGAGATTCCCATCTTAGGTATCAACAAAGGACGACTCGGTTTCCTTGCAGATGTGTTGCCAAGTGAAATAGAAGATGTGCTCGAACATGTGCTTCGACGGGATTATATGATAGAAAACCACACCGTAATCAAGTTAGAAGCCGACGGAGAATGTGTTGATTGCTGTCCGTTTGCATTGAATGATATCGCTGTTTTGAAGCGCGACACGGCCTCGATGATTAGCATAAAGGCCTATGTTAATGGCGAATTTCTTGTCAATTACCAAGCCGATGGATTGATTATTGCCACACCTACGGGCAGCACGGCATATAGTTTGTCGAATGGCGGACCCATTATCGTGCCTCAAAGTGGTAGTCTTTGTATCACGCCTGTAGCCCCTCATAGTCTTAATATCCGTCCAATCGTCATCAATGATACCAGTGTTATCGAGCTCGAAGTATGCTCTCGGTCGCATAATTTCCTTGTTGCCATCGACGGACGCAGCATGAAACTGACCGAAGGTACACGCTTAACGATTCGTAAAGCGGATTATATGGTCAAGCTTGTTAAACTTAAAAACCAGCGATATTTCTCCACTTTACACCGAAAACTCATGTGGGGCGCTGACTCAAGACAATGACTTTAAAGACTTTACTCAGGATTCCTGCGTTCAAATATGACGCTCGTACGTTGATGAAATGGCTTTGGAACGCGTGGAGAGGAAATCAATTGCAAGCTATTCTCAATGCAACCATCGGATTGTTATCAGTGGGTGTTGGGCTCGGTCAAGTGTGGGCAGTCAAACACGCCATTGATGTAGCCTCGCGAACGGTTAGTGGCAATATCTATTGGGCTGTGGGTTGGATGGCTGTTTTGATTCTTTCAGACTTTGCATTAACCATTGCTGGTACGTGGGTTCGCAACATTTTAGGAATCAAAGCGCAAAACCGCATGCAGCAACGCCTCCTTGATCGTTTGCTGAAATCAGTTTGGCGAGGGCGCAATCATCATCATTCGGCTGACATTCTCAATCGATTGGAGTTCGATGTCAGCACAGTTGTCACCTTTCTTACAGAGACTATACCCAACACTTTGTCTGTTCTGGCAATGTTCCTTGGTGCATTCTTCTATCTCTTTTCAATGGATAAGGTTCTCGCTATCATAGTGATTGCCATCTTTCCTCTATTCCTTGCAGTGAGTAAAATCTATGTAGGCAGGATGCGACACCTAACGCGTGAGGTCAGAGATAGTGACAGTAAGGTGCAAAGTGTGATGCAAGAGACGATACAACATCGCATGCTTATCAAGACTTTGGAAAGCAATGAAGCCATGGTTGAGCGTTTAGAGAACATACAAAGTGAACTTCGTTATCGCGTGGTTAAGCGCACAAAGTTCAGTGTTTTCAGTAATGTTGTCATCAATTTTGGCTTTGCTTTTGGCTATTTGGTAGCCTTTTTGTGGGCTGCTTTGCGTATGTCGGCCCACACATTGAGCTTTGGTGGCATGACGGCTTTCCTGCAATTGGTCAATAAGATACAAGGACCTGCACGCAACCTGACCAAACTCGTACCGGCATTTGTTAGTGTTTTCACAGCCGCTGAACGTTTAATGGAACTTGAAGAAGACCCTCTTGAAGCACAAGGTGCACCTATTTATATTAAAGCCCCATGCGGAATACGGCTGAACAACCTTTGTTATGCCTACGAAGATGGTAAAGATAAGGTGATAGATAACCTTAGTTTTGACTTCAAACCGGGCAGTTGTACGGCTATTCTCGGTGAAACGGGCGCCGGAAAGACAACACTTGTGCGCATGATTCTTGCCTTGGTACAGCCTCAAAGTGGGCAAATCGAAATCTATCATGGCTCAACCCATCAAACCTTATCACCGCTTCATCGTTGTAATTTCGTTTATGTGCCTCAAGGAAATACGCTGATGAGCGGCACAATTCGGGAGAATCTGCGTCTTGGAAAGCTTGATGCTACCGACGAAGAGATGCTACATGCCCTGCATGTAAGCTGTGCTGATTTCGTCAACGACCTGCCAGAAGGACTCAATACGCTTTGTTCTGAACAGGGAGGAGGCCTTAGTGAGGGGCAAGCTCAACGCATTGCAATCGCCCGAAGCCTACTCCGCAATCGCTCAGTGATGCTCTTTGATGAGGCCACAAGCGCGCTTGATCCTGACACTGAGCGTCAACTGCTCCACAATATTCTGTCTACTCACGACAAGACGATACTCTTTATAACGCATCGTCCGGCTGTAATTGACTATTGTGACCATACATTAAAGATAACAAAAATATAGGAACTTGCTGCGAAAAATAAAGCCTTTGTGCAACTTTTTCATACAAAACGTCGTCTAAACTGTATATGATTCATCTTAAAGATATAAATAAAACCTATCAAGGGGCACAGCCTTTACACGTTCTTAAAGGTATAAACCTCGATATAGAAGCCGGAGAATTCGTCTCAATTATGGGCGCTTCAGGCTCTGGAAAGTCTACACTTTTGAACATACTCGGCATACTTGACAACTATGATACAGGCGAATATGTCCTTGATGGCAAGCTCATCAAGAACCTCTCTGAGTCGCGTGCTGCCGAATATCGTAACAAAATGATTGGCTTTATCTTTCAAAGTTTCAACCTGATTGGCTTTAAGACGGCTGTAGAAAACGTTGAATTGCCCCTGTTTTATCAAGGAGTAAGTCGACGAAAACGCCACCAGCAGGCGCTCGAATATCTTGATCGATTAGGTCTTTTGCCCTGGGCCGACCACTATCCTAATGAGATGTCGGGCGGACAAAAGCAGAGAGTAGCCATTGCCCGCGCTTTGATTACACAGCCACAGATTATACTTGCCGACGAACCTACTGGGGCTTTAGACAGTAAAACGTCTGTAGAGGTGATGCAATTACTAAAGAAACTCAATGCTGAAGACCACAAAACGATTGTTGTAGTGACGCATGAAAATGGTGTAGCTAATGAGACTAATAAGATTGTTCACATTAAAGATGGCATCATAGGAAAGATAGAAGATAACTTCGATCACCATGCGTCACCATTTGGAATCGATGGAGTGATGAAATAAACGGAAACAGATTGAGACTCAAAGGGTTATAAAAGGTGTCGTAAAGTGGGGCACTTCATGGCCTGAAAAGCGTCATATTGCACCACAATCTGCGTCATTTAATGCAATGAAATGGCATAGATTGCAACTGCAGATGAGGCACTTTGAGATAATAACAGACAGAACATAAGCAATAATATAAAACAAAGCATGAACAAATGAGAGATATTTTATCCGAAATATTGTCTACAGCGAGGCGCAATAAACTGCGTACTGGGCTCACGGGCTTTGCCGTTGCGTGGGGCATTTTCATGCTGATTGTTCTCCTTGGTGCAGGAAACGGCATCATCAATGCCAACCAACAGAACACTGATCACTTTATGACCAACTCGATGGTAGTGTTTGGTGGTGAGACAACGAAAGAGTATCAAGGACTCAAAGAGGGGCGTGAGATTACGCTAAATGATAAAGACAGTGCCATCACGGGGGCGTTGTTTAGTCGCCATGTCGATGAGATTGGAGGGCAAGTTACGCAACAAGCGGTCACAATTTCATTGAAAGAAAACTATCTGACCACGTCACTTTCGGGCGTGTTTCCTAACGAAATGCAAATCAATAAGATTGAAATGATGTATGGAAGATTCGTGAATCAGATAGACAATCAGCAGTCGCGTAAGGTCTTAGTCATTAGTGATGAGCAGGCGCGTCAACTCACTTCACAAGATATTCAGCAGCTCATTGGACAACATGTCAACGTGGGTTCGTTCAGCTTTAGCGTTGTTGGAATCTATAAAAAGGATGACACGGGGCGCAATGATGTGGCATATTCGGCCTTTAATACGCTTAGAACAATATATAACAAGGGCGATAAGGCCGATGAATTGCATTTTACTTTTCATGGTTTGAAAACCGAAAAAGACAACGAAGACTTTGAAAAGGCCTATCGTGCAAGCCTGAATTTGAATCATAAAGCGGCTCCAGATGACGAACATTCTGTATGGTTTTGGAACAGGTTTACACAGGATATGCAGATGAATACGGCTATTGACATCATACGAACTGCCCTTTGGATAGTCGGCATCTTTACGTTGTTGAGTGGCATAGTGGGTGTTTCTAACATCATGCTCATTACAGTTAAGGAGCGAACTCATGAGTTTGGAATCCGCAAAGCCATAGGAGCTAAGCCGTGGTCTATATTGAAACTTATCATCGTTGAGAGTGTAATCATCACGACTTTCTTTGGATATGTGGGGATGGTTCTTGGCATAATAGCCAATGAGTACATGGATATGACGTTGGGACATGCGCAGGTTGACGCGGGAATCTTTAAGGCAAGGATGTTTATTAACCCTACCGTTGGGTTGGATGTATGCATAGAAGCCACGCTTGTTATGGTCATTGCAGGAACACTTGCAGGGCTGATTCCAGCACGAAAAGCAGCTACAATCAAACCTATTGAGGCGTTAAGGGCAGAATAAATGAGCCATTTCCTGCCCTAACAAAGGTGGAATTGTCGGATGAAGCATGGCTTGATAAGACATTGTTTGTAGCAAATGAGAATATGAATATAAATTAATAATGAGTCAAATAAACTCAATATATCCCACTTTTTGAGGGATAGAGTGAGGCCTTTAGTAGGATGAGAATAGACATTGACACTTATAAGGAGATCTTAGATACCTTAACTCGCAACAAAAGTAGGTCGATATTGACTGGCTTTGGGGTGTTCTGGGGCGTGTTCATGCTTGTGGGATTGTTCGGTGGAGGCAAAGGACTTGAGGAGTTACTCTCTAAGAACTTCGAAGGCTTTGCAACCAATTCGGCTATTATTTTCGCTGAAAACACGACGAAACCTTATGCGGGTTATCGCAAAGGAAGACAATGGTCTATGGAGTATAAAGACGTAGATCGTTTGAAAGCTCAAGTGCCAGAGTTAGACGTAGTGTCTCCAATGGTTGTCTTAGGAGGTAATAATGCCGTGTTCAATGATAAGAAAACAAGTTGTTATGTGAAAGGAGTCTTGCCCGAATATGCCAGAGTTGAGACCCCAAAGTTACGTTATGGTCGCTTCTTAAATGACATGGATATGCAGCAACATCGTAAGGTTTGTGTCATCGGAAAGAATGTATATAAGTCGCTTTTCCCTGGAGGTGGCGACCCATGTGGACAGCTTTTGCGTGTTGATTCCATATATTATAGTGTGGTAGGGGTTGACTATGCAAGTGGTAATATGACTGTAGGCGGGAGCATAGATGAAAGTATTGTCATCCCCATTACCCTCATGCAGCAAGCTTATAACCTTGGAAATACGGTGCATTTGATTTCAGTTACAGGAAAGCCGGGTGTCAAAATGAGCAGTCTTACGACACGAATCAGAGGCGTTATTGCCCGTAGTCACCGGGTCGATCCTACTGATGAGAAGGCTATTTCCATGTTTAATAGTGAGGCAATGTTTAGCATGGTAGACAACCTTTTCAGTGGAGTTAACTTCTTAATCTGGCTTGTTGGCATCGGAACTTTACTTGCAGGAGCTATCGGAGTGTCTAATATCATGATGGTAACTGTAAGAGAACGTACCACCGAAATAGGCATTCGACGTGCTATTGGAGCGACACCTCGCAACATATTAAGCCAGATA
>QWCO01000371.1_pt1 | contig 52558 bp, 47 predicted proteins | sample 1972611 | NCBI WGS metagenome assembly QWCO01 (sample SAMN09866706, study PRJNA288562) | Human oral metagenome isolate term1_saliva, whole genome shotgun sequencing... | reverse complement strand
GATTATTTTTTTCTTTAATTATAACAGAAAAGAGAGTGGTTTGCACTCTTTTTTTTAAAGGTAATGATATTTTGTATGATCATCTTCTTTCAAATCAACATAAACCGGAAGATTCCCGCCGTGCCTTAATAAACTTATCTTGCAAGTTTCCGAATTAATAAATTTATCTAGGTTATTTTTAAAGATATCTATGGAATCCTTTAAGATAATCTCCATAAAGATATTTGGATATTTTAAGAACATATCTCTCAAGAAATATTCGGATCCAAAATGATCCTCACAAACAAATCTTTTCAAGTATTCAGAAAATATTTCCCCTAAAAAATCAAGAGATTTTCTTGAATTGAATCTTTCGAGAGTTAATACATTGATATCCTTGAATACCTTGATTTGACCGGGTTTAGCGATGAAATATGAGGTGATAAGTTCATCAGAAGAATCATAAGAATCAATGTCTTCGTTTAAGAAGTAACTTTTATTATTTGCTGCACGTAAACAATTCTTGTCTAAATCAAAGAATATAGATAAATTATTCGATTTAACGTATGAAAGATTACCGTCTTTATCATATTTAATTATCAAAGAAGTATCCAAAAACCAATTTTTGAAAATAGCCTTCTTAAAGGTCAATCTTAATAGATTTTTAAATTTTTCACTATAGCTAACTAGCATAGTTGGGGTTGAGGAATCCAGCACCACTGTGACATCAAAAGAAGACAATTTTTCTTCTGGAACGTACTCCAGCATTTCACCCACAAAACCACCAACAAACAGACTATTGATATCGAACCATTTAAGTACCAATTTAGTGTTTGCCATCATAATATCATCCAACTCTTTCGGGTAATCCACTCCGAATGTTTTATAAACTTTTCGTGATGGTAAAATTAAATGTGCATAAAAACTGTTAAACCAATGTTTTCTGTCCTTGCTATCCACGGATGGGAATAAGGAGTTGTAAGAGTCTTTGTTTTCTGGATTGATATCTTTATTCTGATGGATAATTTTTTCCCTGAATTTATCTAACATAGCAATCGCAGCCTCTTCAGAAATTTCATTGTATTGCTTGTATAGAAACATACGGCTAGTAAGTTCTCTGTGATCATCGCAGTAAAATGATTCAAAAAACAAATCGCAGACATCTTTAGATAATGATTTTTTGAAAGAAAATTCTTTTCGATCAAAAATATCATCAAATCCAAAATAATCAAAATCTTGATTAAATAATTCAACTAAGATACTATTCCAGGCTTTCTTCTGATAAATCTTATCAAAGATACAAAACGGGTATTCGCCCCGAGCAATTGATCTATGTGGCTTTGACTTTAGCGTTGGCGTCAGCTCTGAAATAAAATCAGAAACAAACGTGTTAAATCGTTCAAGCGCAACATCAATTCCATTCTGTATTGAATAATTGTTTTTTCCAAGTTTTTCAACATTCCAAAAAGACATTTTTACAGTCTTTAACGTTGCACCAAAAATAGGTTTCATAGAAACTGTTCCATCTTCCAAGTTTAGATAGATAATGGACTTCTTATCTGTTTTGTACTTCCCGGATTCTAAATCAGTTAAAAAATCATCTGAATTTACATAAGATACAGCTTTCTTTAAATTTTCCAACCAATAAGGTCGGCTGTCATTGGTATCTCTAACCATTAATTTTCCTTCTTTCTTTCTTTTTTTTATTTCTTAAATTATATAAAAAAGGAGATATTTTCATCTCCTTAATTTATTAAATACCCTCAATCATCTTGGCTAAATTTGTTGCAGCTAGGAGTTCACGATCTGTGATTATCACATCAAAATCGTTTATTAAAATCTGCTTCCAACTCTTCAAAAAATAATGCGGATCTTTCAAGTTGTGATGTAAGTATTCCAAAAACTTAGGACAATTAAATTTGATTTCAAAATTATCTAAAACACAACCACGATCATCCGTGATATATTCGAGAATTTTGATGAGTCCTATTGCGGTACTTCCCCAACTCTTTGGTTTCAAATTCTCATCATCGACAACAAGTTTAAAAGATTTAAAATCCGAAATCATAACCGCCACTTCAAATTGATCAGCCTGAGCAATAAGTTCGTGTGGTTTTTCCTTTTTGGAAATAAATTTATCGATATAACCAAATCCGTTAAGTCCTTTTTGATTATCGTTATTCAAAAATGTTGTTCCCGGTTTCGACTTAATCGTCATAGAGATATCCAATTCTGAAACGACATAAGGAGATACGTTGTTTTTTAGCTCGTGATAAAAGAATTTTAAAACTTTCGGATTTAAATCGTAGTATTCAAAAATTGCAGTGGTTGCATTCTTGATATAGAGATCTAAATCTCGATTGTAATTCATATTATTTTTAGAGTAAATTTTGTAAGCGGGGAACAAAATCTCCTCGTAAAATACATTAAATGAATAATCATTGTAATCCATTTCTTTTAATTGATCATAATCAGGAACTTTATCTAATCCAAAGTATAACGATCCTTTCACAATCTCTTTTGTTATTTCATCTTCTAAACTTACAAGTTTAGCTTTGTAATTGGAGAATCTGTCACACATCTTATCCAAATCATCTAGAGAATATGTTGATAATTCTTCTCTAAAAATTTCAGTTAAACTCTCATCTGAATTTATAATAGAAAAATTATTTAAATCAACAATCCGATCAACTTTAACTTTCCCAAGGTAACATCGATCGTATACCAATTTAACCGAAAGATATTTAATAATATCCCTATACTCTTCTTTGTTAAAAACAAACCAGGGGATGGATCCAGTAGTTAATCTTTTAATTCTATCTGGCGCATTATTAACCCAGTTTGGACAACTCCGGTTAAACAAAAACTCCTTAGAGAATTTGTTGAATCGTTCCCTAGTCCCTTCGATAGATTCGATAGATTGCGGATTCGTCATATCAAGTTGTGAAATATTTCCACAAGTAATTTTTACGGTTTTTAGTGTAGAACCCGGAATGGCTCTATCAACTACAACCCCACGTTCCAAATCAACATAGATGAAGTTATTTTCTTTATTGAAATCGTATTGGTTGTAAAGCAAATCCTCTACAAATTTATCCGAGTTTATGTATTGGTGGACTTTTTTAAAATTAACCATCCAACCGATAGAGTCATAATTTTGATTTTTAATAACCATTTTACTTTCCTTCTTTCTTTATTTTTCTTAAATTATAACAGACTTTAAATTATTTCTCAAATTGATCAAGAGGCTACTTCATCCATTATAATTTTAGAAATAAATTTATTCTGGATATATTCCAGTAGAAAGAAGGTTACTGTGGTTATTACAGCTAATAAAAAATCAAACGAAACGAGAACAATTTCGAAAGAAGTTGGAACTCGTGATATCTCAACTGGTCTTCAAAAACTTCAAGATTTCTACAATCTTGCAGTTGCGGACGAAAGTATCGTAAAAGATTTTGTTCGAGATAATTTTTTCAAGGCCAAGACAGCTTCGAATTTGCAGAAGTTGCAGAGCTTAGAAAAACAAAGAAAATTAAAACATTTTAAATCTGAGTTTGGTGCCGATGTTAAAGATTTTTTTGAAAAATTAGAATCAGATTTGGCGACCACGCCAAATCTGATTGTGTTCTTAAAGGATCCAAGCCTTAAACTAATAAAGGACGCAGAAATTGTCGAATTTAAAAGTAATTATGGCTATATTCGTTATCGTTTAAACAATCCAATTTTGAATATTGATTGGAATGACGAGAATAATGTTTTTACTAGATTAGCAAAAGACTTTGGCAAGGATTTGGTTAATGATATCATTGATATTTCCTCAAAGATTTCTACAAAAATTGCTTTAAACAATATTGCACGATGGAAATACTCTAAAAAATCAGAAGAAATTACGTCTTTTGATAAAGCTATTTGTTCACGTATTTCTGAAATATTAGACGCTGTTATTTCAAAAGAGTCGTCTGTAGCACGGAAGATTTATCTCAATCTCTCTAAAAACCAACTAGTTATTGTTCAGGAACATCATAATGTTTTAAGTAAAGACGAACAAAAGGATGATGTTATTCTACTTGTTGATATCAAAAACGAAGGTTTAGCTCAACGAGCTTACAGCAATGCTATTCGCACCGGCGAGATGGATGAACTATTCTCCTTGATTACTAATCGAATTATTAGTGGGGTGAAGTCTAAAATTAAGAGTCTGGATTCAAAGAAATTAACTTTGAAACAGGTTCAAAATGATATCGTTCCTCTAGAAATGTTAAGTGACGAACAAATCATTTCTAGCAATCTAATGAACTATCGCACAATGGATCTTTTGCACCTATGTCGACACGTGAAGGACAAGAAACAAATTTCAAGACTAATAGAAATCATTGCAAAAGAAATTAGAGATAAGTAAAAAAGAAAGAAGGTAAAAATGGTTACAAAAGAAATTGCGGACGTTAAATTCTCAACTGGATTTTTCTCTCTCAAAAATTACACAAAAAAAATGATTGAAAATTCGGAAGAAGTACGTTCTTTTATTGAGAATGGTTTATTTGACAAAAGCATTGAACAATATTTTACTGATAACGAGGTTGAAATCAAACTTTGGATCGAAAACTTCAAAAATCTAACCGACACTGATACAACAAGTGTTTTTGAGTATTTTAAACTCAACTTTGATAAATCTATTGAAGCAATTAATCTTTTTGAGGATTTCTCTCATTTTGGATTTTTCAATGTATACGACGAGCATAGTTTTGTTGTTGATCAATATATTTATGAAGATGGCAACGAGCACCCGGTAGGTGTTTATTTGAAAGATTTTAATTTTGAATTATCAACCAATAATTTTTCAAATAAAAAATTAATTGAAATTGTTGGTAAACCTATGTTCCTTGAGCTTGTAGAGTTACAGAAACAATATATGCTCAAAACAAAGATTTTTGTAAATCCAGACAAAGATGGCGTTATCAAAAATTACTCAATCAGGAATGCAATCCGTTACAGTTCTGATTATCGAGAGATCGCTATGGAAATCTTAAATCTTGTGTTATTATGGTCGAGTGATGGTATGAATAAATCAATTTATTATTCAATCAATAATAACAAATTAGAGACTGAACTTAGCGGTACTGAAGATTTGATTCTTTTAACAAATTTAAGTAAATCAGATAAGTATAAGGTTGAATTTTTGAAAGCCGTTTACAGCAAGAACGAAAAGGACTTCTTCAATTATTTGGAATCTCGCATTCTAACTTCGCTAAAGGTGCGAACCAAGAATATTCTAAATAATAAGCTAACGCTGAAGAAGGTTAAAAGTGGTGATATTCCACTAAGTTTATTGACAGACAATCAAATCTTAGAATCCTTTAGGAATGATTATCTGAAAGTTTCTGACTTGGGAGAAATATCATCCTTAACTTGTGATGAAAAACAATTCAATCGAATGATGGAATTGTTAGAGCTTTTTATTGAAGATCTTTAATAAGGTGGAGTTTTGTACTCCACTTTTTATTTTGTTTATTTATTTTTTTATCGTCTTTTATAATTTAAGAAAATAAATAAGCTGTAATAGCTTTAGAAAGAAGGTTTTAATGGTTATTTTACAAAAAGAAAGAAATACCATCACTGTTAGTCAGGAAATTGGGAGTCGTGAGATTTCTTCAGGGTTGGATAAATTGAAAGCCTTGCAGGAGATGATTTCTAAGAATCCAAATCTTTTATCTGAATTTATTTCAGAAAATTTGGATCCACTTTTTGATTTTGAGGAACTCAAATCATACAGAATTAATCAAAACAATTCACAAATTCATAATTTAAAAGCTCTTTACAACATTGATGTAAAACCAATCGTGGATTTCTTTATTGGAAATCTTGACGTTGCAGCAAAAGTTTATGATCTTTTAAAACAAGATAAAGCTCCGTTTATTATTGACTACGAAAATTCAACGTTTGATATCACGCTAGTACCAACCGAGTATCACGATGAGAAGTATTTTGCTAAAATTGAAAATATTTGTTTAGAAAAAACAGATTTTTACGATGATTTTTTATCATTGATTGGAGAAGAATTTATCAAAATCTACCAAAATTTATTTACAAATCATCTTAAAAATGAAACGCTATACGGATATTATTTAACAGACGGAAAAGTTCCCAAAAATGATGTCTACAGATTGGATATGGAGATCAAATTTGACCTTTCGGCTCTTGTTAATTGTGCAGTTAGATTTAACAAAGAACCTTTTTTAAAGGTGTATTTCTCTTTTGATGATAATTGGTTTTCTTTTGAAGCTCCGAAAAATTCTGACTCTGTTTTACTTGTCGAAATTAAGTATAGCACAATGCTAACTCGTTTATTTGCGGAATCTGTTTATAACGTTGATAAAAACTTATTTTATAGTTTTGTAGAAAAACGTGTTCTTAATGGGTTACAGACGAAGATTAAAAATTTATCGAAAAATAAATTGACTATGAGTCAAGTTCTGAAAAAGGATGTTAGTTTAAATCTTTTGAGTAACGAACAAATTATGGATTCACTTCCTGATGGAATCAACTGCAAGTTCTTTGAGGATTTAAAAAAAGCAGTAAAAGATGAAAAACAAATTGCAAGAGTTACAAATGCAGTTGAGGATAAGATGTTGAAATTCCACAGTGAAGTTTTGGAAGAGAAGAAAAAACAGAAAGAAGGTTACAAATGGTAGAAGTAATAACAAAAGAAATTGGTATAAATCAGATTTCTAATTCCTTTAAAAAAGTAAAAGATTATTATCTTAACTCTTTGAACAACAAAGAGTCTTTATACAAACGTGTTGAATCTGAAATTTTTGATGGTTCTTCTTTTGAAGAAGTTAAAGATTATTTTGTTACACAAACCAATAAAAAAATTGACGAGTTCAAGGGTGATTACGGGTATGATTGTACCAATATTTGCAATTATTTGCGTAAAAATCCAGGTATTGAATCAAATCTAGAACCATTGTTGTATAGAGGTTTGTTTAGTATTAAACCAGGTTCTTTAATTATTGGTAAAGTTTCACCGTCAAAATATGATTATCTTCCGAATGATCGTTGCGTTGAAATTATCGATTTTGAATACGAATGTGATAATATGATTATTAAATTATTACATAACAATATCCCGTTAGATTTCATCGAAGACGTTTTGCGATTCTACAAAGCAATGATTTTATCATACGGTGTTGTGGTTGATAAAAGTCAGGTTAAAAATCTTGATGAAATTTCACAAAAAATTTGCACACATTACAACACATACTACGAGTTGCGACGTTTAATCGATATTGTTAACGGAAAATATGGAGAACGTGTTTTTAAACAGAAGGTTTATTTCTCTTTATTGAAAAATGATCTTATTTTCTCAAACAATGATTGCGAGGATCTCCTGTTGATTGCTGAATTAAAGACTAACTCTGTGGGGTTCGAATTATTCAAAAAATGCGCTTTGACTGATGAGATGAAAGAGTTTTACGATTATGTTGTAAAACGTATCATTTCCGGATTAAAACGCCAAACCTCAAAGACTATCGTTTCAGAGTATAATCTTGCTTTAGCAGTTAAAGGCCACGTTCCAATCTGTTTATATACAGACGAGGGAATCCGATCTCAAATTCACTATTACGGTATCAATGATATTAAGTCGATAATTAGAAATACAAGTGATCCTAACCAAGTTAAAAGATTGGTTAAGCTATGGGTTGATTCTATCGACAGATAAAGATTTCATTTGAATTTAAATGGGGTATTATTATACCCTATTTTTTATCTTCAATCTGATATAATTTAAGAAAAAAATTGACTTTAATAGTCACAGAAAGAAGGTACTAATGAAAAATACGAAAGATTGCTCAGTTGGAGCAAAAAAAATGCAAGACTTTTGTAGACAAATCGAATTAGACGATAACATTATTGAGGAGTTTTTAGATAAAAACTTTTATCAAAGTGTTTGCGGAGCTAATTTTGAGAAGTTACACGAACGTTTTATTAAAGAGAGAGAAATGCTCGTTAATAAATACAAGTATCGATTTGACTTTGATATTAATAAAACCATTGATCTGTTCAAAAATCATATTTTTTATAAATCAATTTTGGAAATGGATGTTGCGAAGAGAAATTTTAATCCAGTAAATCTTCGTGAAAAAATCCATAAATCTATTATGCTTGGTGATTTTAATATTTTAAATCACAACTCAGGCAAAAATCCATCGGGCTTAAAAATTTATTCTGCCGATTTTTCAAAAATTGAATTTGTGCCGGACAACAACAGTAAATTTCTGAAGGAGTCCAGTTCCCTTTGCAACGAAATTAAGGTTTTCCTTAATAGAGAATTTAAAGATTTTGTACTGAGAACTCCAATTAGATCTATGATTAACGGAGAACAGGCTTATGCGTATGGTTCTGAAGTTCAGATCTGCCTACATCATTCTATCGTAAAAGATTATCTAACCGGATTGGTCTTTGAATTAGTCAACGATGTTTTGAGTTTGGTGAACCGGATTCAAGGAAAGGGAAAGAGATTATTTTATTCAATTTCTGAAAATTGTCTAACATTCGATTCTTCAAAAAAATCTCTATTTTTTATCGGAAAACTGGAATCCGATTACTTTACAAAGTTAGCAATTTTTGAAAACAAAAAAGAAATATCTTTTCATTCAAAGAAAGATAGTATTAAAAGACTTTTTTCTCGTTCGGTTTTCAAATCTATCGAGGAAGGGTTCACTCTCAGTCAAGTAAAGAGCAATTTGATTCCCTTATCATTATTAACCGACGAGGAAATACGAGATTCACTAAAAGACTTTTTAACAATTAAGGATCTATCAAAAATTAAAGAAAACACAGAGGAAAAATCTGAGTTTTCTAGACTGATGAGAATCCTAGAAGAAGTCTGTTAAGATAATAAAAGGGTGGACTTTACTACCCTTTTTTGTTATAATATATTTAGACAATTAAAAAGAAAAAACAACAAGAAAGAAGGTAAAAAATGGTTGTTACATCAAACACAAAAAATAAAGAAAAGACAAAAACTTTAAATAAAGTAATCGAACAAGAGGCTTTTTCAGAAGGTTTTACACTTCTAAAAAACTTCTGTAAGAAATCCACGGAAAACCCTGAAATTATTTCAGATTTTGTAACTGAATTTGTTTCAGAAAATATTACTAAAAATATCCACAGAAGTCTTAGTGAAAATAATATCAAAACAATTAAAAGGTTTCGTAAATTAGGATTTGATCCACTTGAACTTATGCAGCTATTGACGTGTTCCAAGGGTACTTATCATTTTTGGCGTAAAGAAAAATCTTTATTAAGTGATATGATAAGCGCCTTAAGAACCGAATTTACTGCGATGGAATTATCATCTGAATCCGAATTATCAAGAGTTGAAGTTGATGGTTTTAAATTTGTAAAAATCGAGTCCGCCAAGTTTTACCTATCTACTTCTAGTGGAGGTAAAAAAAGAAAATTTACAGATATTTCTTCAAAATTAGAGGACGAAGTTGTGGATCGATTTGAAGAATTATTGAGTGAATTGATTGCTTGTTATCTAAAAGAAAATCCTTACGCAAAAATTGAAATGCCTGATAGAACAAAGGTTAAAGTTCCTTATTCCAGTTCAAGTAAAAGCGTTTACGAGTCTTCTGATCTAGAAGTTGCCAGATGGCATATCTGTAGCTTTTTAAATAAATTCTTTGTTGATTTAAAAAAGGTGGAAGTAAATCTAAGTAAGAAAGATCCGCAAACTGTATTTTTGGCTCTGAAACAAGGGAAGTTGACTTCTGAGATTGACGACAAAGATGATTATCTGAAGTTATTCACCTTCGATTTCAAAGACCTTCAAAATGTTAAATTATTGGAGGATTATTCTTGGAGAGGTGAGGAAAATATCGTTGTTGAAACAATTATTTCAACCTTAACCGACAATCTAAAAAATTTAACAAGTGATTTGTTAACTAACGAGTATTCCTTGAAAAACGTTTTAGAAAAAGAAATCCCCTTATCCATTTTGAGTGACTATCAAATTAATAAATCCTTAGAGGAAAAGGAAGATATTAATATTTACAAGTTGACGCTCTTGCGAGAATCATCGTCATCTCCCGAACAATTTTCACGTTTTATGAATATTTTAGAAAAATTCATTCAAGATAAATTTCTGGAATAACTTAAGAGTGCGACCTGCACTCTTTTTGTTTTAGATGTTATTTTTTATCTGTTATAATTTAAGAAAAATAAATATAGAAAGAAGGGAAGCAATGGTTATAAAAAAAGAAGAAGGTGATCGTGAAATTCGTTTGATTGCCAGCCGAGACCGGTTAAAGGAATCGACTCAGGAACTTGTAAGATCTTTTAAAGAGATTTGCGAAAATAAAGAAAAGTTTGATGAACTTGTTTATAATCTTATTCGTAAATCAGGGATGGATAGTTTTTACAAATCAAGGGCGGAAGAAATTTCAAACTTGTATAAGTTCAAAGATTCACTCTTTAAAGATGAAAATCTAGATGATTTTTTTGATTTTCTATTTAAAAACTACAAATTAATATATACAAAATTGCAGGAACCAGTTTCAGAAATAATCAAAAATATTTCTTACAAAGAAGTTGAGGTTGAAAAAATAACAAAAGATTCTCACGATATGAGTTATATGAATAGTTCTGGAGATTTATTTACAGAAAAATATTCTTTGATTGAAATCAAAGTTTCTGATATTGCTATTGAGTTTGAGGATTCCTTTTCTGATTTGATACCTAAAAGTATTTTAACTAAATTCAGGCAATACCTAAAAGAGCAAGTTGAGTTGTATTCAAAAACAATTCAAGTTAGAAGCTCGGTTATTTACAATGATGATGGAAAATTAATAGATGTGAATATTTTTCTTAAAGAAATTAAAGAAGATATAATCGAATCTCTATTTCAAGATGTTCACGATGAGATACAAGGTATTTTGAGCGTTATTGAATTAAATTTTAACCCCATCGCAATAAATTACTATTTTGGTATTGGAGAATTTATCTTAGAATTTAAGGATCAGTCAAATGACAAGGTTGATCCGGCAATTAACAAGGAATATTATAATAAAATATCTCTTGGAAGAATAGATCTTGATGGTGATAAAAAATACAGTTTTATAGAACTGCTATCAAATGAAAAGAACAAAAAAGCGATGAGTTTATTATTTGAGGTTTTTGAAAAAATAGTCAGTCAAACGCTAGAAGAATTAGCCTTGGATGGGCGAATTTTGAATTTGGCAAGTTTGCTAACTGGTGGTATCCCAATTTTTATGCTGCCGGATGAAAATATTCAAGAAATTAAAGAAAATATTTCTTATAAGGTATTAAAAGATATCAAAAAGATAGCAATGAGTATCGATCCAAACCAGTGGAATCGGGTATGGAGTGTTATCGGTGAATCTCTATAAAAGTCGAAGGGGAGAATTATCTCCCTTTTTCTTATATAATTTAAGAAATAAAATATTACCTGGAATTATTCCAGTAGAAAGAAGGTGTTGTATGGTTTTAAACGCACAACAAAAAGTTAAAGAAAAAGTCTTGGAAAAGATTATTGCGCAGGATCAATTTTCTGATGGTTTTTAAAATTTGAGAGATTTTTTTAAGCAAGCAAAAGAAACCGGTTATGTTACAACCTTTGTTGATAATTTTTTGATTCCAAACTACTCAGATTTAAAAAAGACACGCTCAAAGAATGGAACAAAAAACATTCCCTTTATTGAGCGTGGTAAAGAGTTAATTGGTTATGATTTTACTGATTTTATGATTCACACCTTAACAAAGGTACCTTTTGATGACACTCTGGTAGTTAGTGATATGTTAATTAAAGATATTCTATCATCCCTTAAATCCCCTAATCATACACCAGCAAAACTTCACAATTCAAATATTGAGTTTAATCTTGAAAAAAATACCTTTAGGGTTAAAACTTTATCTGTTTCTGATGATGGGCCTGAAATCTCTGAGTCAGATTTCCTCGAACCATTCTCTAAAAATACTTATTATATTGATAATATTCGAAAGTTGTTTTTGATGTTTGTTCAAGAAAATAATAATCAAATACCTTTTGTTAAGCATAATAATATCTATTTAGATAATGAATTAAAAAGTTTGTTTATTAATAAAGATGATTTTTATCAATGGCACAGAAGCACAGCAAAAATAACACGAGAAGATAGGATGGGAGCGGCTCTAGATTATAATTTTAATACATTTTTATGGCAATTTTGTAAAAATCTAGAAAAATTTGACAAGAACAATTCTGATAAAATCAACATTTATCTAGCCCTAAATAATCAAGAATTAACCCTTGAGTGTGGTTCTGATGATGATTATCTTCTAATTTCAACTATCAACAAATTAGAGGTTGATTATCGTAAAATTTTAGCTGGGTATATATGGAAGGATACACCAATTAATAGTTTACAAGAGTTCTTTGTAAATAGAATTGTTTCTGATTTTGAAAACTATTTAAATAATATTTTGGAATCAAATTACAATCTTGAAAACGTATTTAAAAAAGAAGTTCCTTTAAGTATTTTAAGTGATTCTCAGATTTTAAAATCAATTGAAAATCGTTATGTCGGTCAATACAGAATTGATCTAAATATTCTAAAAGAAATTAAGTATAATTGTCACGATCCAAAACAATTTTCACGACTTATGAATTTGATAGAAGAAAACCTATAACAAAAGAGACTCTAGTGGTCTCTTTTTTGATTTTTGATTGTAAAAATGTTATAATATCAATAGAAAATAAAAAAATAGAAAGAAGGAAAACGATGGTTATTTCAAAACTTGATAAAAAGGATAAGGAAGTCTTAACTGTAATTGGTACAGATAACTTCTCTGATGGTTTTAGAGAAATGAGAGACTCTCTTCTGGAAATAAAACAGAACAAAGATAAATTTCTCCAATTATTAGAGGAGGTACACTTTGAGAATTACAGAAAAAGTTTTCTTAATGAATTAGAAGAAGTATCTAAAAATTTATCCATTAATAAATTAAAACAATATAAGAAGGATTTTTATTCTATCTGCGAATTTTTTGGTAAAAACTACAAACTAACAAGTAAGAAAAATGGTTTTGTGGAAAGCAACATTGAATATCTAGAAATATCGGATTTCCAAATAACTAAAATAAACCGAACATCTACTGGTCAATCATTTGTTGATAACCAAAACGGATATTCTACAAAAGTTGAGGTAGATTCGGTTTATTTTAATGTTGATATAAAAAATCTCAAGTTTGATTCTGAATTTGAGGAAAATATTCCCCAAAATATACTCGATAAGATTTACGATATTTTATTAAATCGAATGAAGAGCTACAATATGTACAAAAACCTAATAAAACCTATTGAATCTGATGATCCCGTTTTATTGGAAAATATTGCTAAAATCAATAACCAGAATGTATTTGATGAGACTATGCGACATATTAAATATTTTGTTAACGACATTCTTCATCGAAGTATGACACTACAAACTAAAATGATTAGCGTTATTTACGACTTTGACGAAAATAGATTCAGAATCTTAGATTCTTATAATACAAAAAATTACAAAAACAAGATGTTTTTTGGCCACATCGGAAATCACGAGCGGCACAAGGCACAATTTGTAAATGCTTTATTTGATGAAGTTGAGATGGAAATTTTCGCTGACAAACTTTATAACGATTTCATTAAATTGGCAGAAAATAAAATTAGTAAAACTTTAACAAGTAAGAAAATGATGTCTCTTTCTGAAGTTGTAAAGAAGAACATTCCGGTAAATCTTTTAAGCGACCAGCAAATTCTAGAATCTCTACGATCAACACAATCCTTACTTGATATTGCTCAAATCAAAGACAGTATCGCAGACGAAAAACAATGGGCTCGTGTTTTGAATATTATTGATGGTTATTTAAATTCAATAATATAAAAAATATACGATTTGTTATTCTAATCAAAGAAAACTTATAGCAATTTTAGAAATGGGTTTTACCACCCATTTCTATTGATTTTTTTTGTTTCTATTCTGATATAATTTCAGAAAGAATAAAAAATAGAAAGAAGGAAAGAAAATATGTCAAACTTCAACAAATGGAATCGAGACGAAAATTTAGATTCCGATAAACTTAATGTTGTTTTATTTGTTTCCAGAAACAAAGACAACAAACATCTCAAAAATTTTACCGAAAGACGCAACGCTTTTACTACCACTCGTGAATTTGAAGATATCAAAGATCAATTCAAAGCGTTCGTAGAAGCTGGTCAACCCGGTGAATTTTCAAGAATGTATACATCAGTAAACCCACGTTCCAACTCGAAAACTTTTAAAGCATTGCAGCATAAAATGCTAGATGACGAATTTAATCTGTCGTCATTACCTCAAAGGGTTGCCGGTTTGGCTGCTAAAAAAGAAAATGCTTACGACTCGAAACATCTAAACTGGTTGTTTGACTTTGACCCGGTTGAAGGTCAAGATACTGAAAAACTAGTTCACAAATTTGTAGAAGATCTACTTTTGGCTCACGAAAACACAAAAACTAAAAATGGTCAAAAAAGACCAAAAATGTCTGTTAAGCTACACAAGACACCTAATGGTTATGCTGTTATTGTAAACCAACGTTTCGATACACGCCAACTATTACAAGATTATCAAAACGTCGAATTGAAACGTGATGATTTATTTTGTTATTCTTGGGATACAAAAAATGATGAACTTCATTAGAATAGAAAATAGAAAGTGAGATTAATATCTCACTTTTTCTGTTATAATTTAAGAAAATAAAATATCTGGAATTGCTCCAGTAGAAAGAAGGTAGTTGATGGTTATATCAAAGGTTGACAAAAGAAACAGTGACAAAATATATAGAATGATGAGGTATTTAATATACATCGTTCTACATATTTTGTTTGACTTTTTGATATTATTTATATATAATATATGATAAGAGATAATTATAACTTTCACCATAGAATTTTGTTTAACACGTTAATAGAACGTAAGGAGTTATCAAATAATGAATAATGTATTTACAATAACAACTGAATTAAAATTAAATAGGGAATACAATCAGTTGGTTGGAAAATACATTTCTGATTACATTGAACTGTTTAATAAAATTCAACGATTAACTTTTCAAAGAATTGAAAATTATTATATAAAGAGCGGCAAAGTCACTCAAAAGGATAAAAACATTATTCACGCTCAATTAAAAGAGGAATTTAACCTGACAAGTAGAGCGGTAGACGCAATATTGAGCAATATGTTGGGGCGATATGAATCTATTAAAGAGTTAAAACGTTTTGAGAGAGAGAGCTTAGAGAGGAAGATACTCAATCTTGAAAAAGAACTTGTTAAATTAAAAGATGAAAGAACTTTACAAAGAATTAATTTGAAAAATGATCCTAAAGTTTTTAACTACACTAAATATAAAAATCTAAAAATTAAAATTTACTGGAAACAAAATAGATTAAACACTAAAAAACAAAAACTAAAAAATCTTTCCAATGAAATTGAAACAGGTAAATATAAAGTTTGTTTCGGAACAAAAAACTTACTAAAAAAGGATTATAAGAAATTTGTTAAAAAACGAGATAGTGAAATTTATTTTTTAGGTAGAGCTGGCGATGGCGCTTGTAATAATAATTTTCAAGTTGAATACAGCTCAAAAACAAATCAATTCTATTTTAGAATTAGAAAAGAAATTGACTTAGAAAATGAAAAATTTGTTTATGGAAAATTCTATTTCCACAATAAAAAATATACTAATTTATTGAAAAATCTACTTAGAACAAAAGAAAGTTCCTTAACTTATAGAATTAAGATCAAAGACAATAGAGCATTTCTTCAGATTATATACAACTTTAAACACAACAAAGATTTATGTATCACTAGAAATAATTATGGAGTAGTCGGAGTTGATTTCAATAAAGGTTTTGTATCAGTTAGTGAAACGGATAAGTATGGCAATTTAATAAATACTTTTAATATAAATTATCAATATAGCAAAGGAAATCAAACCTCAAACGATTTTCAATATATAGCAACAAAATTAAAAGATTATTGTTTAAACACTGGAAAAGATTTAGTTATAGAAAAACTTAATTTCAAGAAAAAGAAAGATGGTTTAATTAGTAAAAAGGGTAAGAAATATAATGAGATGTTATCATCCCTCGTCTATTCTAAATTTGATTCTATCATAACTTCTAAATGCGTTAAGAATAGAATCTTCTTACACAAAGTTAATCCAGCCTGGACTAGTTGGATCGCAAAACAAAAATATTGTCCTAAAATGAAATTAAATATACATTCAGGAGCCTCTTATGTTATTGCTCGCAGAGGTATGTCTTTAACAGATAAAATAAAATAACATAGCATTTCTACTTAACCAGAATAAGACCAAGTGATTGACGTCTGGCTCTGTGTGGAAATTCAAATTAAAATAACTTTTCATCATCTTTGACGTTGCAATTCCCCCGTGGTGAAACGGATAAGATTGTGAAATTAAAACATTCATCTGCTTCAAGATGAAATAGTCATTGTGGTCACGGACGAAAAACAATCTTGAATTAAGGATTAGATAATGTTCCATAATTCTTGTACCACAAAAAAGACAAAACATCGGTTGTTGAATTGACCGTTGGTAGTGATGATTTCACTTCAATTTTTAAAGAGATAAAAGAATCTCTGCAACAATTGAAGAATATTAATCCTCAAGATGTACTCAAACTTATAGATAAAGAAAGCTATAAAGCAATAAAAGAAAATAACGGAAATTCTATTATTGATTGGAAAATTTACGATACTGATATTAATAAAGAACATAGGATTTTGTTTACAAAACCGTATTCATCTATGGTTAAAAATAAGAAGTTTGATGGGTTTTACATCTACTATTCCCTGGAAGACAAACAATTCCATATAGTGACTAGCTTATCTGGTGTTAAAGAAAAAATTGTTTGTTTTGATAAGATCTTAGATACTAAAACCGGGCGGTCGGACATTATCGGATTTAACAGCACAAAAGAAAGACGCAATCAATTGCTGAATAAAATCTACAAAAAAACTGTAAAACAGATTGAGTCGATACTTTCAAAAATGATATATGACGACAAGTATTTGACAATGGCAAAAGTGGAATCTGGAAAGGTTCCGGCTGAAATGTTATCTGACGAACAAATCAAACGATATTTTCATCCTGGCAGGAAGCTTGAAGAGCTTTGGAGGTTCAAATCTGAAGTATCTCTTGAACAGTGGAATCGAATCATTCTTTTGATAAATAAATTTTAATGGGAGACGAGTTTCTCCCTTTTATAATTTAAGAAAAATAACAAACTGTAATAGTTTTAGAAAGAAGGTTGTAAATGGTTTTGAATGTTAAAAATTTAAAACAAAACTCTGAGAAAAGATACGAACAAAATTTTGATTGGGGTATCAGTATACTAAAGGGGTATCGACAAGAAATTGAAGATGATAATAGCAAGTTGTTAATCTTCTTAAAGAACAATCTCGATATCAAGCGGGCGAGATCTAAATTCGAATCAGATAAGAATAAATTTTTAGATGAATATTATTACGGAAAGGGATCCAAAGATGAATGCTCTGAACGTTTGGAAAAATTTCTTAAGGTGGTAGAGAAGGATTTAAGATCTTTCTATATTTTTTCAAAAGTTGTTATCAATACAACTTATGAAAGTTTACTCGATGAATTTTTTTGGAACGATTGCACTTCAAAATTTGAAATTAAGGGTAGTCTTTCTGGAGTTATGAAGAAAGATACTGAAGTGGAAGTGGAAGATTATATATCAAATTTATTGAAAAGTTTTTTTGTTTCAAGCGATTTTGATGATTATGGTGTTGATAAAGGAAGAATTAGTTGTCTTTGGAAGATTATTAATGATATTAGTCTACTTTTGTTTAGAACAAGAATGACAAACTTTTGGTTTAAATTTTCTTTCGAAAGTTTTAACTTAGAAGTCTTTAACCACAATGACTTTGATAAGAACGGCATTCACATAGGGGAACTTATGGTTAACGACGAAAGGGAAATCTTTAATATTATGATTGCAAAACATTTGTATTTTGATAGCCTTGAGGAGGATAAACTTTTATTATTCTTTTCTGATGAGTTAAAAAGGAAATTTGATCAGTTACTATCAGATCTTTTGCTGATAAATAGTCCTAAATTCAAATTAGAAAAAGTTGAATCCGGATTTGTTCCATTATTTATGTTTACTGATAGTCAAATTCTTAGTTCTATTAAAGAGGGTGAAAATACCTATTCTTTTTCAATAATTAAATCTATCAAGAAAATGACATCAAAAGAACAGTTTTCACGATTTATGAAAATCTTGGCTAAAATTTAAGGAATGGTTAACCATTCCTTTTCTTTATTTATTGCAAAATCAAGCATTTTCTGTTATAATAAAAAATGAAGTAACGAAGTAACTTTAATAAATTAAGAAGGTGGTTTAAATAATGGTGTTAAGTTCAAAAGATAAAAAGTCAGATCTATCATCCTTGTTCTCTATCGAGGTTGGATCAACAAAAATTACCGATGGATTCAAACAACTTCGTGATTATTATTCAAGATTATCAGATGATGATACTGAATTACGAACAGAAATCGAAAACAACTTCTTTTGTGATGAAAATCGTGGTGTTGTAACCTTTAAAGATAAATGTGAAAGTTTATTAGAGAAAAAACAGAAAATTATCAAGGATGGTCTAGAAAAATTCGGAGTTGATTTTTCTGAATTTGTAGAGGAAATTATTAACAATTACGAATTTGCAAAATTTATTAGAGATTTGTCTGTTTTGGATCAAAGTTCTCTATCGAAAAACTATGTAAAAATTTTAAAAGTTAAATATAGAACCAGCCCATCAAGTAAAAATACATTTCATCGTCTGGATTTGACGATAGATGATATTGATTTTTACATTAACAACCAAAGAATTTTAAATTATCTCAAGAACAAAGGTTTGGAAAAGTATATCGCCCTCATCGAAAATGTTGGCAATCAATTACTAATTGGGAACACCTTGCAAGATCGTGTCTATTGTACTAATTACAACATAAAAAACTTAACAGATAAGGACGTCTCTTTAGGAATCGAATTTGGAGTAAATAGCGTTGTTTCTAATTTTTTCAAAAATATTTCCAAGCAACTATCCTATCATATAACTAATTCTTCTGGTGCATATTATTCATTTACAAAGAATAAAATCTCCTTTAAAAAAGAAGATAAGCAAGACCAATTAATTATCAGCAATATGAATTTCAAACCATTAGATAAAATGGTTCACGAGGCTCTTTGGTCTAGGAATGAAGATAAGTTAGTAAAATACTTATATAAACAGATTTTATCTGCACTGAAAAATAAAGTCGTAAAACTGTTTGATTATAAGTTTAATTTGTTACAAGTTCGTGACGGAAAAGTTCCTTTGATTTTATTAAGTGATGATCAAATAAACAATTCATTGAAAACAGGGACAATTTTGAAGGATCTTGCAAAAGTGATTGAAAATACACAGGATGAAAAGCAAATTAACAGACTTATTAAAGCATTAGAAGGTAAACTCAAAGCTGGATTTAATTAAGGGAGAAAATATTCTCCCTTCTTTTATAATTTAAGAAATAAAATATTTCTGGAGTTAATCCAGTAGAAAGAAGGTCAAAATGAAGAATAGTAAAGAACGCCAAAGTTCTAAAGTTGTTACAGTAGAATCCGGCGTCTGTGAAAAAATTCAGTCTATTGAAGGTTTGAAAACTATTTATAATAATCTTACCAAAGACGAGGCTGCTGACATTTTTTACAAAAGAATTTTGCGAAATATGAAGATCGAACCAACTTCTAATGATTATTTATCTGAAATTAGAAATCAGTTGAATGAAAACTTAAAACTTTATTTAAAAACCTATTGCGAAGATAGTGACATTGATAAATTTACAGAAATGATTGAGTTTTTTATTAAGCACAAATCATTTTCAAGTTTTTTCTTTAATAATTGGGATGATATCATTATTATCAATCAAAACTCCTTACAATATGTAAGATATAGAGAAGACAATGAGACGCTTGATACTTTAAAGGTTAATACGTTACATTTAAAGGTTGATCGTGATGGTAGAGAATTTAAATTATTATTATCATTGTTGGATGAGTTCGAGGTTTCTAATGAGGATATGGAATGTTATTTAGAATGCTTTTCCGAATTTATTTTGTCTTTAGTCAAAAAGAATACTTTTAAAGCCTCTACATACAATTCTTTTAGCTCTAGAAATAAAATTTTTGAACAAGTTGAGTATTTTATTGAAATCAAATTAGAAAAATAATATAATAACGGGGTTTGATTTCTGGAACGCAGAAGAAACTGATTTGAAAAACAAAATGTTTGATTCTATAAAAAAATCTCTCGAGCTTTCGATTGAAGGTTTATTAAAGAATAACTTCAGCTTCGATGATGTTATAGCTGATAGAATACCAATCTCTTTTTTAACAGATTTAGAAATTGTTGAAGGTTTGAGAGGTTTTGATGAGCCGCCACGTCTTCTATTTTCAAAAACCCAAACTAAGATTAAAAGAAAAGATCAGTTGGTTCGATTAACATTACTACTAAAAGATGTGATGATAGAAAATTTAGAAAATATCACATAAACTATTCTGAAATAAAATCAGAATAGTTGTCCTGAATTTATTTCAGTAGAAAGGATTTTTATGAAAACAACAAAAGATATCGTTACAAAAGGTGAAGTGGTATTAAAACCGGGATCCTGTGAGCGATTAGTTGCGACAAATAAGTTGACCAGTTACTTGAAAGAATTTCCTAAAGATAAGGTTATTTCCCTGTTGAAGGATTTTACAGTTAAAAGTCTTCCGCTAGACAAAAATCTGTTTATTAAAACAGGAGAAATCAACTCAATTTCAGAGTTGCAAACATTTTTGCAACGGCGATTGGTGGATCAAATCACTATCTTAGAAAATCAAAGTTACCAAGAATATGATGAAATTAAAAGTTGGTTAACATACCTTACAAAATATCCGAAAGTTTCTTTTTTCATCTATAATAATTTTTCAAATTTATTCAAATTAAACAATGATGACTTTCGTTTTTATGTTCGAGGTAACGAAGTTGATAAGAAGTATGAGTTAGTAGTTGAAGAAATTAATATATCAACTAAAAAGCGCACTTTAAAACGCTGCCAAAAAATCGCCAAAGCGTGCGGGTCTAGCAACGAAGAGTTTGGAAATTTTCTCGATAGTTATATTGATTTTTTAAAACAGTTTATTTTGAAAAGTCCAATTAGCGGCCATTATCGTATACGTGCTAAAACTCCAATAGAGCTTTTGTCGGAATTGGTATTAGAGGAAATGTCAAATAAATTTAAGTTGATAAATACCAAACTTTTATTGAACGTTACGAAATGGAAATATTTGTTATACTTTGATTATGAAACAGGCGAACTTTCACCTGTAAATGAAGATATTGATAAAACTATTAGAATCTCCTTAGTAAATAAGAAGAATAATAGTTCATCCTACAATATCTTCGATAAACTTTGCATTGAATTTTCGAATGCAATCTGGAATAATAACAGTAAAAAGTTTGATAATTTACTTGTTGATTTATTAAAAAAATCAATCGAGGATAAAGTTCGAGAATTGTTGGTATCTGATTACACCCTTGATGATGTAACTTACAAAATAGTACCATTATCTCTATTGACGGATAATGAAATCAAATCTACCTTGTTTGATTTATCGTACAAGTATAAATTTAACTTTTCTTCAATTGATGAAGTAATTGCCAACACAAAGGATCTTTCTCAAATCGACAGACTGTTTGTGTTGATGAGAGAGGTAGTTTTAGAAAATTAAAAAGAGCACATTAAGTGCTCTTTTAGTTTTTGTGAAATTTAGAAACTTCATCGAGTCTCTTCCAAAATCTATCCGATAATTTTGAGCGTATATCCTCTGTGATTGTATCAGTCAAAATATACTCATCATCTCCGTCATCCAAAAACCAAGGTATAAATCGGCTTGTAGAAAATGGAAATGTGAAAATCATATCCTCCAAATATGAAATAACGGGCTCGCTTTCGTACTGTTCTAATATAGAGCAACCAGAAATGACGCTATCAAGATCGAACTTATTGTTTTTTGGAGCAATCAATAACTCCGAAATGCTATTGTCAATAATCGATACAAGTACGTTTATAGCACCAGGAAAATAGACTCCAATCAATATCGTTTGATTTGGCTCAAAGTGATTGCTTATCTCACCAGTTTTTAGGTCATAATATAGCAAATCTCGTACTAAGATTGTATCAGACCAACTTTCGTACAAATCAACAAATTCATCAGAGTGAATAAGTTTCAAACAATCCAAACAACCTTTATATAATCTATCATTAGATTTTCTCGACTCTAATTCTACCGCAATAACCAAGATTTTCTCCTTTCTATAAAAATAAGGAGGTTTCCCTCCTTATCCGAATTTATCCCAGATATTTTCACGACGATGATCCAAGCCACCGATTTCCTTTAGGTACAAATCCCAATCTTCTTGATTAACCTTACGAGGAAAACCGGAAAATGTTAGTCGACCAGTTTTGTGAAGATCTTTTAAGAATTTGATTGGTAAATCATACTCTTTGGCAATTCGACGAAGTGAAATTTTACTCATCTTCATCAACCTCCAACTTCCAAGAAATAAGATTTCCTGATGTGAAAGAACGAATTGAGCGTTGCTCAATATCGTAATACAAGATTTTCAGATCTTGTACTAAATTTGTATCAAAAGGAACTGTACCTTCTGGAATATCTTCAGTTTCAAAGATATCCTCCAAGTATTCTAGCTCAAATTCGTCAATAAGTACATTTGGATGATCCTTGATTACGGAAACATTGATTGTTCCTACTGCTTGACGGAGTGTTCCGTCTTTTTTCTTGTAAGAAAAGTTCAAAACGCCTTTTTTAGCGTCAGCAATAAAATTAGCTAATTTCTCAGACTCTTCCCGGGTAAGCCCCCGCTCTTCAAGTTCTTCTTTTGTTAGATAAAACAATGATTTCATCAACAACCTTCTTTCTAACCCGTTAATCGGGTAATAAATTTATTTTTTAAAAATTATACTAAATTTTGGATTTAAAGGTTAATAAATTTCAATATTAAAAACTTATATTTATTTAGAGGTAAAGCTAGACCAATCTACTCGCCATCTCTTCTTTAAAAGTTCTAGCCTCATCAAATATACCCGTATAAATATCTAAAACAAAATATTCTCGACCTTTAAACAAACTTAAGATTTCTTTTTTGATAAAAATGTTTTCGTCATTGTACTTAAACAAATAAATGACATCTATACCTTCTGTTGTTTCAGATTCGAAAATAATATTTTTATTCAACAACTCAATCTCTGCAAAAAACGTAGCGAGAGTTAGTTCCCCTTTGATGATATCGAGAGCAACATTTTCTGAAAATTGTTCTAGAATTACCGAACCACTACTTAAATCTATTTCCCTACTCTCTGTTGTTATATTTGTTGAGTTTATCAAATCGTTGATTGATTTTTCCAACTTTAATTTAAATTTATCAAAACTACATCTATAAAAACTGAAAAGGAAAATTGTGTCGTTCATAACCGGTCTATTTGAAAACTCTAGCGTCGAGACGTTGAAATAAGCTGGAATGACTTTAACGTTATCAGTAGTCATATTAAATAAAAAATCATACGACATTCTTGATAAAGTATCATCTTGTAAAATTTTTGTAAGTTTCTTCAACGCTCTATAAAATCTGTTATCAGAAAGTTTGCTTGTCGTTTGTAGCATTAATACTTGTCCTTTCTAAGAAAATAAGTCGACACCCGGATTCGAACCGGGGATCACGGGGTTGCAACCCGCAGCCTTAACACACTTGGCTATGTCGACAAAAAGTTAGATGTCTTTTAGAACATCTCTATCTCTAGTCATAGCTCTATCCTTATCACCATTACCTAAGATTTTATTATGTATAACGATTACACGTTTGCCAAAATTGTCACCGGATTTGGTTTTTCGGATTACTGAATATGAAACATCACGAGATACTTCACCTTCACGAAAATCTACAATTTTATCAGCTTCTATTGTTTTAGTGTCTTTGAAATTCATAACTTTAATAATTGCAGCACCTGACTCCTTAATTACGTGACTTTGGATGATCCCGGATTCCAACTCTGTTTCAATAGTTCCGATTTGACTCTTGTCGTTATATCCTGAAATTGAAATTTTTGATTCGGGTGCAATTGTATTATCTTTGTTAGAAAAGTATTCTGCACTAAAAATCAAGACAGTTAATAAAATCATAAAATAAAAAAATTTATTTTTCAAAAGATACCTCCAATATCCATATTCATCTTATTTTATCACAAAAAAACAGTGCAGTCAAGAAACTGCGCTGTTTTACTATTTCATTTTTTTAAATTTTGTTGTAAATTTTTCAACCTTCAACGATTTACTTGGAACTTTTTTACCAAACAATTCCAATTCTTCAGTGTTATCAATCAATTTAACTGATACGATCTTATCATCATCTAGTTTACCAACTTTAACACCGATTTTTTTCTTATCTAAAATTGGAATGTCTGCAATACCTACAGTCTTAACCAACCCACCTTCTGTCACAAGAACAGCTTTAGTTTTTTCTTCTTGAATTGATCCAGCAAAAACTAATTCTGCATTATTTCTCAGACTTGTGCCTTTGGATAGATGTTTAATCGCTGGAATCTCTTCTGTCGGAACACGCTTGATGAGTCCGTCACTCGAAACAAACAGATAAAACCCTTCTAACTCTTCGGTTCTTGAAGCTACTAGTATTGAGTCCTCTGATACCAACGGATACTCAGATGGTTGCAATTTCAGATAAGTTGATAATGTCTGCCCCTTATTTTTGAGGGTTTGAGTTCCTAAATCGGAAATCTTAATTCTTCCAAGGTTACCCTTGTTTGTAAATACAAAAATATCTTGATTTGATTTTGCTTCTTTTCTGAAAATTTCCTGATTTGCTTCACCCGAATTAACAGATAAGTTTCTGAGATATCCGAATTTATCTACCGAAACAACAGATAAAGATACAATTTCCTTATCTTTGTAAGTGATAGCTTCACCGTCACTCAGTGTAGTTTTTCGTTCAAAACCATCCATAGAAACTAAAAACTTTTCAATTTTTGCAATATCCTGCAAAAGCACTTTCTTTTGCTCTTCTTTATCAGAGACAATTTTTTCCAATTTTTTAGCTTCAGCCTGTAATTTTTTCAGCTCATCTTCCATCTGAATTTTTGAAAGAGAAGATAATCTCCCTAGAGGGATACGAACAATCTCTTCTGCCTGCTCTTCGGTGAAGTTTAATTTTTTAGCTTGCAAGAAATTCTTTTTAGTTTTAAATTGATTTTCAGATACTTTTCCTTTTGTCAAACCATCAATGATTTCTGATTTTTTTGAAGAATTTCTAATCAATTCAACAATAATATCTATCTGTTCAAGCGCAGATAGTAAACCGGTTTTCAGTCGTATACTTCTTGAGATTTTTTCAAACTGGTGAGACGAGTCTTTCTTGATAGTTTCAAGAGCAAAATCTTTAACCTCAGAGAAGTATTCGAGAAGGTCAGTTCTTGTTGGAATACCGTTCCTTAGCACATTAAAGCGCAGAGGTTTAGTTCCTTGAAGTTGTGTTTTCGCATACAACTCTGCCTCGAGATCTTTTGGATCACACCCGTCCTTTACATTTACTACAATTTCAACACCTTTGTGTGTTGATCTGTTTTTGCAGCTCTCAGCATTTGTAATAACACCATCAAGGACTGAATCAACCAAACTTTCGAAATATTTATCAATATTCGGTACAATCATATAAGGCAGCTCTGTAATAATAACAGAATTACCGTCGATTTTTGTTTTTCCACGAACCATCATTTTGGTATCTTCGCCAGTTTTATAGAAATTGTATAAATCCTTAATCGCAAAAACCTCACCACCAGTTGTAAAGTCTGGCCCAGGCATTACCTTTAATAAATCGTCAACGGTAACTCGTTTTCTTTTAATAAATAACTTAAAAGCTTCAATAACCTCCAAAGGATTGTGAGACGGAATGCGACTGATAAATCCAACAGCAATGCTGGCGTTCCCATTAATCAACAAGTTTGGAATTTCGAACGGTAAAACAACAGGTTCTAAAAACTCATCTGAATAATTTGGAACAAAAGGAACACTTGATTGATTTAGTCTAGTTAATAATTGCTCGCATAATAACGACATTCTTGCCTCTGTGTATCGTTGTGCTGCCGGCCCATCTCCTCGCCTATTACCACGATTTCCTTTAAAATCAACAAATAATAGTGGGTTCATCCACGGTTTAGCCATATTAACCATAGCTTCATAAATAGAAACGTCACCGTGTGGGTGAAGTTCCCCCATAACAATACCAACAATACGTGCTGATTTTTTGTGAGGTTTATCACTTGTATAGCCATTTCTCTTCATCAAATATAGAGTTCGCCTAGCTACCGGCTTAAGACCGTCCTTAATATCTGGCAGAGCTCTTTGTTCAGCTACATAAGTTCCAAACTCGATATAATCATCTTTGAATTGTTCGTGAAATTTAACTTTTTCAGAAGGGGCGATAATTATATCACCCCCGACCTTTTTCTTTTTTCTAACCAAAAATCTTCCTACCTTCAAATAAATCTCCGGTTGGTGCGAACGTTTCAAATTTAAACGCAGTTCGCCCATTGTCCTCCAAAACAGATACTGTTGCGTGATCCCTCAACCATCCATATTTTTTAACTTTAATAGATGATTGTCTCACGATAACAGGTAAGCCGTCTAAGTTTTCAAACTCTGATTTAGACAACAAAGTATGATCGTGAACAAACCGATCTCTTGTGTCACCGGAAACTCGTATTTTTAAATTTTTTCCATTTTCCATTCTAATTTTAATGTTGTAATATCCGAAACTTCTGGATACCTTAACAACTTTTCCGCTCAACTTGGAAACTTCCACTTCTGATTCTACGTTTTTTATTTGATTGGCAAGGATTACCCCTTGTTTCTCAATTTCATTTTCTGGAGAAATATTGTCTCTCATAACGTACAAGAGTATTCCGAATACAAACAATAGGAAAGCAACAACTATCGAAATTGCCAATAAAACCCGATTCTGCATTCCGTATAGAAAGTAAATTCCAACTGAAACAATTAAAGCTAAGAATGATAGTCCGAAGAACAATTTATTTAAAATTTCAAGTAGAATATATATTCTGCTAACAAACTTCAAATAGATGTTCGGATCTCTTATAATCAACACTTTTTTTGTATTCAATGCGTACCACCTTTTTAATTTTTGTTATTTTTAAAGTTATATAGTGTTAAACAACGATAGACCGGAAATAAATCCGGTCTTAACGTTTTTAAATTTTCAATTCAAAACTATCATCTTCCAACAATTCTTCTAAAGTGACATCCTTTAATTCTTTTTCGTAATCAGATTTCCAAATAATTTTGATACCAGAAGTACCAAGAATATTTTTGATATAGTTCACCATAGTCAAATCAAAAGGAATTTCTAGAGAACTTTTTGCTTTGGTTCTGAAGAGTTCTTTTCCACCAAAAACATAAGACATTTTTATAAAAGGACTGTACTCGTGAAGTGGGTTGTTAGCTTCGTTAAGAATTTTAACAAGTTCTTTTTGGGCAACATCGTTGTCCTTTGAAAGTTTAATTTGAATGTGATCTGTTGTAGTGAAAATCTTGATATCGCCAGCTCTCTTAATAGAGTTTACGATATAAGAAGTACCACGTGCACTAACCTGTTTAGTGGCAAATACGTTCAATACCTCACCAACCTCAAGATATCTGCCGAACATTTTATAAGAATCAGCGAATACAACTAAATCACAATTTCCACTTGTATCCTCGATTGACACAAAAGCCATCAACTGACCAGTTTTGGTAGTGATTTGTCTAACACTGTTAACGATACCAAGTAGGTAAACAGAAGTCCCAGATGAAAGACCGTCTAGGTTTCCAATTGGTTGATAATCAGATTCTTTTTGAGCTACACTCAAATATTTTTCTGTTGGGTGTCCACTAATATAAAAACTTGTAACACGTTTTTCTTCAGCTAGAAGTGTTTGGATATCCATCTCCTCGTTCTTGTAATCCATCCACGTATCGAAATAGCTTTCTCCGTATTTATCAAAGATAATATTTTCGTTGGCTTTTAGGATTTTCCCAAGGTTTGATAAATCCTCAAGTTTTTCTAATTTATCTTTACGTGTTCCAGCGAAATTATCAAAACCTCCTGAAACAATTAAAGATTTTAGAACTGATTTGTTAACACCCTTTTCATAGTTTCTTTGCATACGACTCAAGAAATCATAAAGGTTTTTAAATTCTCCACGAGTCTTGCGTTCATTACTGATTCTTTCAGCGGCGCTTGCAACGTTGGATACTTTGTTCAAACCAAAATATACCGCACCATTATCAGCAACAAATTCGTCTTCAGAGATATTGATATCTACTGGTCTAATATCCAAACCACGAGATTTGTAAAATTCAATCATTTCGTGTAGTGCTTCACGTTCACTAGTTTTTTGATTTCCACCAACTTTATTTAAATCAGCAGAGGCAAAATACTCAGGGTAATTCGTGAATAACCAAGCCTCGATAATTGTAACCATAGAGTATGCGGCTGCGTGAGATTTATTGAATCCATAAGAAGCGAAAGCCTCAACGTCAGACCAAAGATCTTCCAATTCTTCAGCACTACGTCCTGTTTTCTTGATACCACCAAGAACTCCAGTTTTTTCATCACCGTAAATAAACGTTTGTTTTAAAGATTGCAAAACTTCAAACTTTTTCTTACCAATCGCACGACGTGCTAAGTCAGCTCCACCAAGTGTGAACCCACCAACTACCTGAAGTAGACTCATAATTGACTCTTGATAAATCATCAATCCGTATGATGTCGATAGAATATCAGCCATTTCAGGGACAACATATTCAATCTTTTCAGGGTGTAGGGCGTTTTCGATAAATTGAGGGATAAAAGCTAAAGGCCCTGGTCGGTACATAGAGATAGCCGCAACTACACGACCAAAATAGTCTCCTGACTTCGCACGTTCTTCACTGCCAGGTTCATCGATGTCAGCAAGACATTTTACAACAACATCTGTCATTCCGGGACTGCTAAGTTGGAATAGGTTTTTGGTTCCTCCAGAAGCAATTGTTTTAAAAACGTCAAGATCTGTTGTTGCAGTTTCTAAGATTTCTGTAACTGTTAAAGTTTTTCCAGTCTTTTCCTGAATTTTATCAAGTGTTGATTGGATAATTGTGACAGCCTTAAGACCTAAGAAGTCCATCTTTAACGTGCAACCTCAAGTACACGGGCAATACGTTTATCTTCTTCAGAAAGAGCGATTACTTCTGGTAACTCACAAAACTCTTTGATACTGAATCCCTTTTCATCACGAACTAATCCCGCAAGTTTCTCACCTAATGAAATTGAAGTTTTTGATTGATAATAAGCACGAGGAATTGCCTTCAAAAGTGCTTTCAACTGGTAAGTTCCAAATGCTGAAATACCTGCCACACGTGACTCAGTAATATCTGTCGAAACGTTATAAAAATCTCTTGTATATTCGATAATCTCTTTACGGTGCATATCCGGAATATCCGTGTCAATATCAGGCATTGAAACACGTTCTGGATTCAAAAAACGCTCAAACAACAAGCCGTATTTTAATGGATCAACATCTGTAATAGCTGTAGCGTAGGCTACCAAACTACCAGCGGCAGAACCACGTCCTGGGCCAAAGTTGATAGGGTTTTCAGAATAACCACTTCGCTTGATAAAATCCTTCCAACGTGCAACTGTTTCGTCATCGTATGAAGCGTAATTTCGTTTACCGTAATTGATGAAATCGGCAACAATAAGAAAATACCCGTTGAATCCCATACTATCAATAATACCTAGTTCATAATCAAGTCGATCCCAGTATTCTTTGGGCACTTCTTTGTCACCGAAACGGCGTTGCAAACCAACTTTAGCTAAGTGCCAGAAATATTCTTTCTCGCTATTAAATCCTTTGGGAATATTGAAGATTGGATTGAAGTTGTCTTTTACGCTCAAATCGTAAACTTCAATTTTGTTTAAAATTTCAATTGTATTATCCAACCATTCAACAGGCACACCCCACTTTTCAACTTCATCACTTGTGTGGATATAGTGATTATCACCTGAAACTAATTTAGCTGATGTTACTACCTTTTTCTGTTTCAGTGATTGGATTACACGAAAACCTTCAGAGTCTTCGCTTTTGATTTGACGATAATCGTTTGTCAAAACAACCTTGATATCATTCTTTTTAGCTAAAAGCTCTACACGTCTATTTCGCTCGTCACTCAAATCATCTTGCAATTCTGTTGTTAAATACAAGTCGTCCTTGTTGATATTTAACTTCAAGAGATTTTTAAAGAGTGTGTTATTAGAATCTGCGTCTGAAATAAAAACAAAGTCTGATAAATCGAAGTCTTCTAGAACCTTTAGACTTACGCTTTTTCCTTTTTGTCTCAAACTAGAGATTGTTGTTAGAATACGACATAAAACTTTATAAGCATTGTGGTTTTTAGCCAGCAACACAAGATTCATAGTTGAAGTTTTTGTTGAAAATGACAGTTCGGTCCCATTGATTGGCTTTTTGCCACCAGAAATCATTCCTTGGTTAAACGAATAGATACCGAAACCAACTTCTGGATCTGTCAATGCAAGTGAATACTCTGCATTTTTAACGATATCTGAGATCTTAGCGATTGAGTGACCCATAGAGTACTCACTCTTACCACGCAACTCAACAAAACGGATAAGTTTTGAGCCGTCTAAAACAGGTTTTGTTGGATAAACAAGACCTTCTCTCATACTTTCAATTACACTTTTTTCACAAGTAAGCTCTTTTCCAGAAATTGAAAAAACTTTTCCGTCACGAAGAACAACACCTTCTGCATTTTCAACTTCAAATTTTCCGTTTAATTTTGAATACATAGTCTGCAAGACCTCCTTGGTTTTATTAATTGCTTACTTGATAAGTATATCATACAACACACAAAAAGTCAATAAAATCATAGTGACATAAAAAAGAATATCGCAATAATATTTTGTTACAAATAGGTAAACTAAATATATAAATAGTTAAACTATTTTATATTTATATATTAACAATAAATAATATATATAAAGTATATACTATAACTATTAAAGATATATATTATATATACTATAACTATTAAAGAATATTATATACTGTAATTATTAAAGAGTTGTAGTGTTTATTTTCTCGAATCAGAGATTCTCGAAAATGTCGCTTCGCTCTAGAAATATAAAAATCTCAGGTTTGTATTTTTCAGAGATGGGCTTCGCCTTGTTGGAAGTCGCCTTCGGCTCCGCATTATACAAAAAGCTACGAAGTTTTGATTAATTATGTTACATTTTCTAACACGTCAGTTAATAAGTCGTTTTATTTTGTTTTTAAAAACGTCTGATGTATATATTCTGGCGTAAAATTTACACTTGCGGATTATCGAAGATAATTCGCACAGGTTTGTGTAAGCAAACCTGTCAACCAAATACAATCATTATGTATTTAAATCAATAATTAAGTATTTAATTTTCAATGTTCGTTCGTGTATTTATTATTTTCTGTCATTTTCTCGTCATTGTTTTTTCGTCTGTTCGTTTTTTATTATACACCACTCTATCACGATTTTTTTTGGTTGTCAAGTGGTATTTTTCGAAAAAAATAATAAAAAAACGATTGACATTTGTGTACGAATGTGATAAACTTATATACAACGTATCTTAGACCTTGGTAATTTCTTCCGTTCAAGGTCTTGTTTAATTTTTGAAAAAAGGAGTCTTACTTTACTGAATGGCAAACAAAGAAGAACAAATCAACAACAAAAACCTTTCACGTGGTGAAGCTGACAAATTACTAAACGATGTTCAAACAATTCGTGATTTACGTGCAATCACTGATCACACGTACAATAGCAATGTTTGGGGTGAAACCGATATTCCTGAAACAAAATGGTTCACAACAGCTAAGAATGCAGTTTTGAAGAACGGAGACAACAAAAAATTTAAATTGAGAGTTGAAGAGTCTCTTGCCGACTTGTTACGTGGTTGGACTGATTCATTAACTGAATTGAAAGCCTCTCTTGAAACCATTGTTTATGTAACACAGAAACTGAAAGAAAATCCGGATTGGGAGTTGACAGTTGATGATTATGTTGACTTTTTAACGCACAGAGTTGTTATTATTGCGTTAACTAACCGTTTAAGTCTTGCGGATCCCGAGAAAATTCCTAACTACGATCCAGAAGATGATGAGTAAAAAATAGAAAGTTGGTGACATTTTGGCTGATTTAACAAATGAAAATATCATTTCAGAACTCAAACAAATTTTTGACGGTGTTGGAAAAGTTGCAACTCGCTCCGGATTTTGCGAACTAAAACTATCCAAACCACAACGATTAGATGTTAGTTTTTATGACAACAAACTAACATTCTCTTCTGTGAATATTTCAGTAAGTGAATCTTTATCTGAAGTAAATGCAGTTCGTTTTTCATTACCTGAATTAGTATCAGTACTTGGGCTTCTTAATAAACGTGAAGTTTTCGATTTGTCATACGTCAAGGAGCATAATGTATTTTGGTTTAACGGGTTACCTCTGTTTGATACGAAAGTGTTAGAGGATGATCAGATCTTTATTCCTGATACATCCGTAACTTATAATAGAGAAAACTGGTCTAATACAATTGACGTTATTTCTGGCTCAAAAAAGGAATTAAAAAAAGGTTTTTCTCCAGAAACTGAATTTTTATTCGTAGATGTTAAAAACGGTGAAATTCGTCGTTTAGATAACTTTGATGTCAAAGTTACAAAAGTTTCAGAAGGAGACCCGTCTGGAGATCAATTCTTGGTTGATAAGGTTAATGCTAAAATTATTGAATCTATCTTTTCTGATTCCGATATCTTGGATGTATCTTTCAATAAAAATTCAGTTTTATTTAAATCAGAGAATATTCAATTAAAAGTTGATAGACCTGAGAATCTCAATATCGAACTTTACAAACCAGTCTAATGTTATAATTTTTGAAAAGACAAATAATAATAGGAGGTTTTCTTAGTGGAAACAAGTTTCAATAACACGCCAGAAGAAAATTCAGGTGTTGGCGGGTATGATATTACCGCAGAATTAGAAAAAATGAAAAATGAGGGTGGGGGTTACAATCCAAACCAAAAGAAACCTGTTAAGCAGGGAAGTGGAGGTTTCGGTGGTAAACTTAATGGTTTTATCCCCGATGATAAAAAGAAGATTCTAACTTATCTTGGTATCGGTGGCGTTGTTATCGTGTTGATTTTGTTATCATTCTTCTTGTTGTCACACAATAAACAAGTCGCTAAGAATAATAGCACACAATCCCAAGTTCAAACACAAAACAATGATTCTAGAGCTCTTTTCAAAGCTAGTATCCAAACAGCCGTAAACGCTCAAGAAGCTAAGGGTAACATTTCTAAGAAATGGCGTGCTGCAACCGTTGAATATAGTAAGACTCAAGATCTAAACGTCTTCAAAGAAACTCTTAATCAGGTTAACGAGGAACGCACTTCTTATATTGAGAAGATCAAGAGTGATGATAATGAGTTGAACAATTTGGTTATCAACGCCTTGAACAACCAACGTGAATATTTAAACAAGGCATACAACGTCGATAACTCAGCAGACGCAATTTCAATTTACAACGAATGGAACTCTGGCGATAAAGCATACGATGAAGAATACAACACAATTCTTAAAAAATTGCTAGACAAGGTTGGTATCAAATACACAGAAAAACAAAATTCTGATGGTGGCCCAACAATCGAATATTAATAATATTTGAATAAATAAAGCACCGGGAACATTCGGTGCTTTGATTTTTCATTATATTGTTGACTTATTCTATTTTTTTTGATAAAATAGATAATATCTAGGTGCTGAAATAAAATCAGAAAGGAGAATTTTTTGCTTAAATTATCAAAGAAATTTCCTGAAAATTACCTGACATCCGGTGTTAATTTCCTTTACTTTGGTGACAAACACTACCAATTTAAAAAACCGGCAAATCGTACAGATGATTTTTCAGAAACAGAAAAAAATAAGGTTAAACAAGTCAGAAAAATTGCAAAAGAACATAATGTACGTGTCATTTTGCAACCCGGAGATTTGTTGGATAAACCGACTTTACCTAATAACTTTGTAGAAGCTATTTTGGAAGAGTGGGGATTTTCGGCGTATAAAAAAGCTCGTGAAGATTATGAAGCAGGTATCCTTTCCAAAGATGAAATGACAGAAGCAATCTTGGATTATATACCAATTGTTGGTACGGTAGGAAATCACGAGATTTTTGGTGGATCTCTTAAAACCTTACCAAAAACTACGCTAGGTTTCTTATCATCTATTGGTTTTGTTAATCTTGTCGATAAAGATACTGTTTTTACTGTAAAAACTCCAGGTGGCAGAACTATTGCAATTTCAGGATTACCTTATGATCTGAATTTGTTAAAGGATGAGAAGAACTTTATTCTACAAGAGAAAAAGGGTGATACGGACATCTTCTTAGTTCACGAAGCGCTTTACAATACAACTTTGGGTCCGGAAATTAATTGGTTGCCAATTGATAAAGTCTATAAGGACACAAAAGCTGATGTTACAATTGCCGGCCACATTCACCACGGGTTTGGTTGGATTGAAAAGGACGGTAAAATCTTTGGAAATCCTGGAGCATTAGCTCAACAAAGTTCTTCTGTTGCAGAGTTGGATCGGGATATTTACGTCAGTCTTATTCACGTATCAGAAGATGGTGAAATTTTTATCAAAGATATTAAACTTGATTCACCACGAAGCCGTGATATTTTCGACTTAACTCAAAAAGACGAGAAAATTAACTTAGAAAATCAATCGAAAGCGGTGGCAAAGATCATTGACCAAATCAAACCAATTGGAGATGGTCTAGCAACAAGCATTATTGCCGATGTCGCCTCTATTGACTCTGTTCCTAAAGCTGTAACAGAACTTGCGGTTGAAACAACACGAGAAGTTGAAAATCGTATTCGTCAAACAGAGCCATTGAGTGAAGATGTCGATTATAGGATTCGAAGAATTGAGCTTGTGAACTTCGAAGCACACCAGCACACGGTTATCAATATCGACAAGGACAACGTTCCTTACGTGTTTATTGGTGAATCTTCTAACGGGAAATCATCTATCGCTCGTGCCTTATACTTCTTTTTTGAAAACGAAGGTAATTCTCTCTCGTTTGTGCGAAAAGGTATTAAAAATACTGAATGTAAGGTTATATTACATCGAGCTGATGGTCTTGTGGCTTCACGTTTTGTTAACGTAAAGAAAACTAGAACCGGAAAGCAAAAGATTGTGGATCAAGGTTGGCACATCACTTATCCTGACGGAACCGAAACAACAACAAATACGCAAGGATTGGAGATGATCCAACACCTGTTCGGATTTAATTATCTATTTCTTGATGAAAAAGATAAAATCGGAATTAATTTTCGAAAACAAAAGGAAGGCGACTTCTTCTTAAACTTAAAAGGGCAACAACGTGCAAAGGTTATTGGTGCACTATTTGGAACGCAATATATCCTTGGTGCAATAAAGGATTTGGAGAAGGTTCGACGTAACTTAGCTTCGGAGCGAAAACTAGTTTCTGGCGATCTAAAGAATATTGATGACAAGTTAGAGCCATTAAGTTTATTGGATCAAGAGCAGTTTGTTGTGGATACCTTGGAAACAAGATTCGATAAAATGAAAGTAAAAAACACGATCTTGAGGAGCGCTTCAGTTTTGATGTCAAAACAAAAGTATATCTCTGAACAAGAATCGGTTTTATCTGCATTTTTGGAAAAGAAACCTGTTGTAAATTCTATGGTTGATGATTACAACAAATTAGAGGTTTTGGTTAGAAAACAAAATTTCGTTGAATCAATCCAAGAAAAACTTACTAAAACGAGAACTGTTTTATCAAAACTTAAAACCTATTTAGAAGAAAAGGATAAAGTCGATAAATCTATTGATAGCTTTTCACTATTAGAAGAAAAGGTTAAAAATTCTAATAATATCAAAAACGCAAGTGGCAATTTGATTAAAGTTACAAGGGATTTAGAGAATATTAAATCAATTGTTTCTAAAAAAGATAATCTAATTAAAGCAGCGGATGATTATGAACTTTTAAAAGAAAATTTTGATAAATTGGGTAAATTAAAGGTTATTCAAGAAGAAAAGAAATATAATGAAAATTCCTTGAAAAAGGTAGCAACATTTATTTCTATTATCAAAAATTCTAGCAAAGAAAATGAAGAACTTTTTTCCAAATTGGAAAGTAAAAATTCAAACCTTGAAAAAGTTATCATTTTTTCAAGAAAATTAACTAAAGTTATTTCAGAACTGAAAGTTTTGTCTGATAAAATTGAAGCTATGAAGCTAAAACTATCAGAGGATGAATCCAAACTTAAAGAATTAGAGAAACAATATTCTTCTGTTGAAATTGCAGGAGTTACACTATACGGTCTGAAACGCATTGGAGGGGAAATGACTGAAACAGAATTAAAAGAATTGGGCAAGGCTGTTGCCGAACAAAAAGAACTTATGATTCGTTCAGAATCAACGCAAGAGTCTTTGATTAAAAACAAAGAAGAACTAGAGTCTCAACTTCGTGAGTTAGGTGTTGATCCTGACAACGTAGAGGATGAAGTTAAGAAATTAGAAGAAGAAGTTGAATCGTTGAAAAACAACATCACAACAAATCTTGCAGATGTTAAGGCTGTAGCTGAAAAACTAAAAGACTAAATTAAAAATTGATAAAAAATATAAGAGGGAAGAAATTCTCTCTTATAATTATTAAAAATAAATTTATTGCCCGGTAACCGGGATAGAAAGAAGGTATTTTATGAAACGTGAGTTTTATGAATTTGCTGGAGAAGTCTCAGATGATAATGTAATCGAGACTGAATTACGTGAAGAGCTTATCGCAAAAGATTTTATTAAGAAAATTAATCGTTCTTTTGCTCGAAACATTGTGTGGATGGCACTCAATAGTGTTGCTCTCTCAATTTTGTCATTGATTTTCCAAACACTTGGAATCAAAATCCTTGTAAGTGGAAGTATGTACACACTTCTTATGCTCGGGTTGGGAATTTCATACCTATTAATTTTTGTAGGTACGATTTTGATGAACTTACAACCTATTAAGACTAATGAGTTGTTTAAGGATCTAATTTTACTATTCCAACTTTTATCTCCTTTCATCGCCCTAACTTACTTATCACAATTAGGCGTAGTTCTATCTGGTATGGGATCAGTTGCTTTCTTTGTGACATTCTTGCTTGTTCGCTGGCCGATCATCAAGAAATGTTTTGCAGCGTTTAATTAGGGGGTATTCCAATGGTTGAAGAAATTTGTACGGTATATACGAATAACCCAACGGTTGCTCGTAAATATGAAAAATTCATCAAGAGCAGCCCGTCTGTTCGTTCTGAAAAGGTTTACGCAGAAAACGGAAAACTCGTTGGTATCCAAGGTGTTCTTGATTTAGATGTAGCTTCTGTGCGTATCTACAAAACTACTAAGGGTAAAACGTCAGATGAATCAAGCGAGGCTCGTAAAGCACGAATGCGTGCAGTTCGTGCTCACAAAAAATAAAAAAAAAGGAGTGATTAAAATCACTCTTTTTTATTAGCTAAATTCTTTAACTTTAACTTTTAGTTTTTGAAGAAATTCTTCACGGGAGATCATTTTGTCTGTTTTGAATGTTTTATCTCGCCACAATTTAAGTTCTTTGGGAGAAACAAAACCTTCAGGACGAATACCCTCATCAAGTAATTCCTCAATTAGCAGAGTTTGCCAGTTGGCACCAAGGTTCAATCCTGTTCGATATCCAGGATAACTACGATAATTTGGTGTTTGTTCTGACAACAATGCTTTTGGAGCCATCACATCGTAAATACCTGCATAAGTAGCTGCAATAGCATAAGATTGTTGATAAGATAACACTTTAAACGACATTGAATGGCTACGGGCAACACGCTTAAGAAAGATATCTGAAGACTTATTCGTCACTGAAATAACTTCAGACAAGATTTTTGCTACTGATCCTGCAATAGATTTTGTCGTGATTACTGCACGTCGAGTTCCAGTGTCAACATAGTAGATCCCCGGAACGTCCTCGTATGAAGTGTTTTCCAGAATCCAATTCTTAATAATATCCCGTGTTGGTTTGATATTGTCAAGTTCAAATAATAGATCGAAAATGGTAAAACTTTTCTCATCGATAGATACAACTGGCCCATCGTTGAATTTTGATTTACCTTTTCCGGCTAGAGCTTTTTGTTTGCAAGCAAAGTCGATAATGAAATATTCTTTGTCTCCTTTGCATTTTCGTTTCTCAAAGATTTCCCCACGGAAATCGTATTGAGTTTTCTGTTTTTCACTCATCTAAAATTACCTTCTTTCTATCAGTTTTTATTTTCTCATTCTTACTGATTTCTTATATTTTCTGAAATTATAACAGAAAATATAAGGTTAAAACAAAAAGTTGTTTTTTTAAAAACAAAAATAGAGAGTTTAACAGTTGGAAAATAATACTCAAAATGTATATTTTCCTTTTGCAAAGTTTGTTAGTCGAAACTGACAGTAACTTTCCGTGGCGTACTGCACGCCTCTACCAAGTCGGAGAATACATTCCCGTTCCAGGCTGCATTTGAAATTAAATATTTCTTTAAAATGTTAAGTGATCCGTTAACGTCTGCGTTGATGGTTTTATTTTTTCTCTTGTACAAACCTCTACAAACTCTTTTTCCAGAGAAAGAAATGTTCGTTGTATTTGGATACGTTGGTATCGGATCGTTATCTAAAAAACTAGATTTACTAGTATAAGACTCTTCTTGTTCTACAACTTCAATCCCTGCTTCTTCACATAAATAAGCAAGTTTGTTTTTAAATTTATAAAATGGGATATTCGCAAAGTTTTGATTATTTCGTTTTCCAATATTAATGTTTTGTTTCCAGCCAGCGTTTGCTCCAATAACCAGAACATCGATGGACTGTGAAACTAGGTAATTCACTAAATATTTGGCTGATTTCGACAAATAATCATTAACCTTCAAACCCTTAACTAAAAGTGGGTTTGTTCCATCAGAAAATGTAACCGCAGCTAAATTATCAACACCAAGGTCAATACCTGCATATTTATGAGTCTTTCTAAAAGATCTCTCTTCAACCTCGTAAATAACATCAATAAAAAAATAACCATCTTTTGGAATTATCTTGACACATTTCGGGTTATCAACTTTTGTTGGAATTGAGATCCTCAGTTCTCTGGGACATAAAATAAGTTCATTGTTCTCGCCACGCTTTTTAGCAAAAGTCTGATTTGTAAACTCAACTACGTATCTACCTTCAGTCTTATGAAGATATCCAGGAAGTTTAGGTTTGTTTGTTATACTCTTATTAGACTTATCATTATAACCTTTCAAAAGATGATAATAAGAACTAATATTACCACCCAACATTTTTATAATATTAGTCGAAACTTTTGATGGTAATGCCTTCATATCGTTCTGGTCTTGTTTTCTAAATTCAGAAACTAATTGTATCCAGCTTGGTACTGGCTTTTTATCTTCCTTATCGGACTTATTTCGTTCGAATATAGATTGACGAATTTGATATAAGCCAGCATTGTAAAGATTCTTGGATTTAAATGTTAAATCGTCACAAATTGTGTATAAATCATTGCTAGGTTTAATTAAATGTCTTTCTACCTGTCTCATTGTTACCTCCTTTTCTAAAATTTATGTATCAACTTATTATACCATAAAATATTTAAAATAACAAATCTAGCTAAAAAATGAATCAAAAATATACCAAAAATATTTAAAATATAAACATTGTATTAACCTTAAATGATACGTAATATTTGCATTCATCAAAAACCCTACTTTTGGTTTTTTCCAAAAAAAATCTTCTTGTGACAATATTTTATCAACTTTTCTCGAAAAAATTACCAAACTTTTCAAGAAAACACGTTTTGAAGTCCTCTCCTGTTCCTTTATATTTTTTTCACTAACAGACTATAAAAAAATGACGTAAAATAGTAAAAGAAATTTTTGTCGAAAAAAATAATAAAAAAATTTGATTTAACTGTTGACATCTTCAAAAAAATAACCTATAATAAGAATATCGAAACTTAATTCTTTTTGGAGGGATGGCAGAGTCAGGACGATTGCGCTCGTTTGCTAGTCGAGTGGTGGCCGTAAGGTCACCCGTAGGTTCGAATCCCACTCCCTCCTTACCACACACCATTCTTTCCTTCTTTTGTCTTTCCTTCTTTTGGTGTGTGGCTTTAATGCCTCTTAGCTCAGTTGGCAGAGCAAGCGACTTTTAATCGTTGGGTCACTGGTTCGAATCCAGTAGGGGCAATAGGTTCGGATGGCGAAGTGTATTTGTCGTTAAGACTTGTTGAGTTAACGCACAAGTCTTACTTCAGATATTACGGGTTTAATAAATTCCATCGTGAAATCAGCCTAAAGTTTTCACAAGTGCAACTGGTTCTATAAAAATATCAGTAGGGTTGGCCCAACGCTGAATATTTTGCAGATTAAATAGAAATCCGGATTCTTAGCAGGAGCACTTCGAGCACCAGGGGGTAGCATAGAATTAAACCAACTACCCGTCCTAAAGTTGTATGTGAGGAAAGGATTGAGAATCATCCTTGCAGTCCGACAAGATTCTGGTTTTTGGTTTTGGAGTCCAGATCTCCAAGATCGAGTGGTAACAGCACTGACCGGCCTTGTCGTGAGTAAAACACACACTGGACATCTCAATTAGTCTTCCTGTAATTATTACAGGGGAGTGGACGTAAAGTTACACGATAAAGCGGAGAGGCACTTTCTGGGGTGTTATGCGAGCTGCCTTTTAAGACTGAGGGCAGACGAAAAGGGGACATCATTGTCCCCTTTTTTGTTTTGTATTTTTTTAAAATCACATATAGTTCACTTCTGGAAGCTGAATTGTTTTTTTCTTAAACGAAACCTTGATTAATTCTGGAGAAACTCTGAAGTCTCCTTTAGTTCCCTTTCTTAGGATGTTGTAGGCTGCGTTCACATCTGCGTCAACAACACCACCAACTCCCGATTTATAGTTGTGGACATTTGATTTGCTTCGTTCGCCAGAGAAATTACCTCTGTCAAAGTCGTCATTGGCAATGCTATCTGCTAATGATGTCCGAAATTCATCTACAACAACCACTTCTAGAGAATGTATGCTGCACGCCGTGATTAGTTGTGCATAAACAGATACCATAAAATGATTTCCTGTATTAAGAGTCATACAGCCAGATTTACCTAAGTAAACACGTGTAACGCCAAACTCTTTCAGTTTTTGAACAACACTAATTGCAAAATTTAGTGTTTTTCGATAAAAAGTACCGACAGCTGCTGTCTTTGAGTTGTTGAAGTTTTTGTTTGTTGGGTCGAAACCAACGCTACCTTTAAGACTAGCTAGATAATTTTTGTATTTTTCACATACAAAAGTTACAGGGCGACGCTGATCAGAAAAGGCTACGGTAATAATATTGTCATCTTTGTAAGATGAGTTGATATCAATACCAACTGACAACTCCTTATTGTTGCCGTTTTTTGTAAAATCGTATGATTCTCCAACAAAACTAACACCACTAGACCCTTCGGATCCTTCAGATAACATCGGAACTTTAATAATTTCAGTAACTGTTGATTCTTCAATAACTTTAGTACGAGAAATTTCTTCTTTATAAAGTTCAGTAGTTACGATATTGTACTTACCAGCCTTACCTTCTTGAACTACAGTTTTTTCAGTAACATCCAAATCCGGGATTGTTAACGTAGGATATTGAATGTTGTGTGATACGGTTGTCACTTTAGGAGTTTCTACGAAAAGTTCGATAAACTCACGAATATCCTTGTAGATCAAACCTTGCGATTTCATAGCGATTACAAAATCTTCAATCTGCTCGAACAAACTTTGGTACTCGAATGTTACATCATTTTCGCTATTTTTGCTTAACAAAATTTGTTCCTTGATGTTAGAAACAATTTCCTTACGTGTGATCTTTTTTTCATTATTTTTTGTCATTAAACAAATTCCTTCTTTCTAATACCACTTTGTGGTTTTTTGTTTTTAAAATTATATAGAAAAAGACGTTTTCTAAAACGTCTTTTAAATTAATGTAAATTCTTCTAATCTTTCGAAAAAATCGATTGTTGGAATTACCAACAAATTAAAATTGACTAGTGATTTTATCGTTTCAATTTCACTTTTTTTGAAAATGATACGTTTTTTTAAATTATCAGATAAGTTCAACAAATCTTCAAATAGAATTGTAGAATTTCTGCATTTTGATAGCAGGGTGTAGATAACACTATCGCTATCAACCTTGTTTAATGGTACTGGTTTATGAAACATTGTGAGTTCAATGTTTGCACCGCCTTCTAATATTTGAATTAGTGATTTTACTTGCAATTCAATATCGATAGGGTCTGCCTTATTATTAACCAAGTAATTCAAGTCAAACTTGTACGTTTTACCTTTAGCATAATCTGTCGATAGATATTTTGTAAAAACAGCTGGGATAGTAAACCCATCTCTCCTATCACGATGAGGCTCGAATAAGTCCAAATACCAATCACGTTTATCCTGGCTATCTAAAATAAATTTAGAAACAGCATTTCCGTATACGCTTAATACATAATCCCAGTTTATTACATAATCACTATTAGGTCGCCCGACTCCACGAAATTTTGTAGCAATAGCTCTCAGATACTCGTTAATTAATTTAGACTTTTCTAATACAGTCTCATCGGAAACCAATTCTTCTTGATCTCTAACCAGCTGACCTTTTACAATTTTAGAAATTTCTTTCTCTATATCTGTTTCAGACTTTTTGAGATCATATATAAGGTCATCTACAACAACTTTTCCAGAGTAACAATTTCTTAGATTCCACTCCTTAAAGGAATTGTGAACATCCTTCAAAAACCAAAACTCGTCTTTCAATTTATATTCTTTACAAAAGTGGTTGTAATTTCTAGAGAAAAATTGAACTTTATATTCTAAGGATGATTTTAAAAAGAATGGAAACACCTCTTCGTTGATTTTGCTAGAGAATTTGAGCGAATCTGGGTTATCAACTAAAAAAGTTTTAAGATTCTTTTGATATTGAGACTCGAATTTTTTCTGTAATAAATTCAGAATTTTATCAATATCTACAACTTCGAACCTCTTAGGATGTTCCTTACGATTTTGCCAGTTTCTCCCCTTATTATCTTCTGAGTAAACGATAAACGGATCGTTTGGATCATAATTTCTTTTTACAAAGTCAGCAAAGTTATCAACGCCAACAAGAACAAAGAGATAATATTCCAGAAGTGGTCTTGTCTTTGCTTTATTACGGATCTGACAATGATTTTGCAATATCAGATAACGAAAACATTTTTTTATTGTCGTCGCTTTTTATAACCATTTTATTCCTTCTTTCTAACTAAATATTAGTTTTTTTAATTTTTAAAATTATATAAAAAGGAGTTACTGTTAAGAAACCCCTTTAAAACTAAATAACTGTAAACTGATCAACCTCTTTGAAGAAATCAAATTCAACTGGAGAAGTAGCCAGATTATTTTCACACAGAGTTTTTAAAACCAAAAGTTCAGATTTTTTTAGAATAATCCGCTTCTTTTGTTCCTCAGTTAGTGAAAATAAATATTCGAATAATTTTCGTGATTGATATTCTCCCGAAAAAAGAGAATATAACGCAGTTCCAATAAAGTGAAATACGTTCAATTGGATAGAGGTTTTATTGTTTAACAATTTTGAAATTGCCTCAAAATAATAATCAACATTTTTACCAGAATACTCATCAACATCAATCAAAACAGCTGCAAGATCAATGTTGTATTTTTTATTGGCAGAATATTCGTTAACTAAGAATTTCTTAACAAATAGTTCATTGATAAATTCATCATAATTTTTGATGTGTGGCTCTCCAAAAATATCCAAATACCATTCACGTACATCTTGATATTTTGTTAAAAACATAGAAATTCGTGTTCCGACCTCTTTAAATACCTTGCTCCAAAAGAAACCTTCAGTGTGCAATAAACATCTACGCTCCATCTCAGAATAATATCTTGTTTCAGTTAGAGCGAATTTGATTAACCTGCTTTCATTTATTTGAATGCGTCCCTTCTCAAAATCTTCACAATCATCCTGGTATAATCTCTCCGCAAGAGCACCGATTTCATTTTCGATACTAGTACCAGCTTTCTTAAGTTCATTTTGAGCAAATTGTAACCCAAATTCACCATTATGAAATTCATCAATGATTTTTTGTTGGAATAATTTGTACAAATTATTCAAGAATGAAAATTCTTCTTTTAATTTGTAATTTTCGCAAAAAACATTGTAGTTTTCCTCAAATTTCGATAGCTTATAACCTAGATTATTTCCAAGAAAGAACGGGAATACTCTACGATTATTGTTTGCTGAGAACTTCATATCATATTCACTCTCATAAAGTAAAAAATTCTTTAAGTTCTTGCTGTACTGTTTTTCAAATAGATTGTTCAGAAGCTCAAGAATGGTATCCATATCAACAACTTCGAAAATCCTTGGGTACTGTTTTCGAGTATTGTAATTTCTGTGATCATTATCGCTAGAATACACAATAAATTTATTTTTGTAATCGTAATATTTCTTGATAAAACCCTCGAATGTTTCAGATCCGACCAAAACAGTTGTAAGTGAATTTTCTACTGGATTTTTGTAACTTCCAGCAATTGAAAGATAAAATTTACCATCCAATAAATCGTAGTAAAGATCCATACTATTGCGAGATTTGTACAGAACTGGAGATTTTTCAGAATTTCCATTCTTTGATTGCAAAGAATAATAATTTTTCTTGCGTTCAAGAATATCAATATCCTCAAAGAAAAGTTTAACTTCAGTTTCGAACTGTTTCATAACATTTCCTTCAGAAAATGCTTTTGAGATATCAGTTATTTTGAACAACTGATTTTTATTTTTGTTATTATTTATAACCATTTAATTTCCTTCTTTCTTCTCCTGAAATAAATTCAGTTTTTATTTTTTCTTAAATTATAATAGGATATTGAATTATCTATCATAATTACAGAAAATAAAAAGAGGTGGTTCCTGTTAATACCACCTCTTTTTTATTAGCAATAAAACCCTATCTATTTATTGCTAAATGAAACACGTGGAACGACTTCTTCAGCGAAAAAGCTCTCCGTATGTTTCTCTTTTTTTACATTAAAACCTTTACCAGGCTCAATGTAAAATTTTTCTCTGACAACCCGTGTAACTACGAGCTCAGAGTTTTTCAAGCTCTTGGTGTATTCAGTTTCACCAGAAGCGTAAGAGTCTTCGTTTAGACTCAAATTTGTTGGACCTTTAACTGACCCAAAGTAAAGGTTACGATCAGCTAGAAGCTCACGTTTCCCGTCGTAGATAACATCATCACCAGATGTCACCACCATTTTATCTGATACAAAATCCACCTTAAAGGTGCGATAGATTTGTACCTCCTTGTGTTCTGACAGTGTGACACCATCATACCAGCCAGATCCCATAGGGATAATGGCAACAAAGAATAATGTGAATAACAAGTATCCACTTATACGACCACTTTTTTCTAAAAAGTTATCAGTTTTTGGAAGCAATTGTGCTCCCAAAAAATACAATGCAGTAAATACTGCGGCAAATAAAACGATAAATGATACAAAGCTCATTTTTCTCCTTCTTTCCGGCTATAATAGCCTATTTATTTTTAATAATTATAAAAGACTCTCTTTATTGAGAGTCTTTTTTTAATTGAATGATTTTAAAAGTTCAACAATATCAGGGATATTTGTACCCAACAGGCCATTATTCAAAAGAACTTCTAGTGCCTCAACTTCTTTTTTGTGGAAAGAAATAAGTTGTTTTTGTGTGTCAGGTAATTTTCTCAATCACTCAAAAATATATTCCGACTGATCTGTTGTAGAAGCCAAACTCATAAATTCGCTACCATAAGATACGGTTCGTTGTGTTAACAAACGAATTTTAATTTTAGCACCGGAATCCAACAATACTCCAATACTATCATCTAAATATTCGTATACGGAATTTTTATCTAAATTTCTATATCCCGCTTCAAAAAGAGAAACGTTCAAACAAAAATCATCGATAATATTTTCAGCTAAAGTCGTGGATATTTTTTTTCGTCTGAAATGATTACAGATATCAAAATCTTTTTCTCCAATTAAATCAATATCAGTCTTTTCTGTCTGACATTTTTTAATATATTCAAAAGATTTGTTAATTAGCATTTTCAATGCTGTATCATCATCAGAAGGTACTGATGTGTATCTGAATGCAGAAGATACTGCGTTGAACAAGCGTGCACTGTTGAATTTAGCTTTTCCATTTTCAAAATTCTCGATATCTTTTTCAAGAATTGAATTAGAATAAATTTCAACTTTTGAGTTTAGATCTAGGGATAGTCGTGCGCAATATCTATACAAATCCTGGAAGGAAGCCGATCCGTTTAACATTTCGGTCAAACCACGTTCCTTGTATTTTTTGTATATAAAATCAAGGTGTTTAGCTTGTTCACGTAAATTACCATCTTCATCAACCAAAATATAGGAGTTGCGTTCAAAATTTTCGATCTGATCATCCAAATCTCCCAAGTATTGGAAGGGAAATACGTCTGCTGAATCGAATTTTTTTGAGTATTTTAAAACACTAGGTTTGTCAACTAACAAAATTTTTAAATTTTTCTTATAATCCTTTGAAAATTTTTGGTAAACTTTTGATATAACTTTATCAATATCTACACAAAAGTATTCTTCTCTAGGGCCACCACGATTATATTTCGGGTTGAAATAAATTAGGTCCTCGTCTTTATTAAATTTAGTAACAAAATCCTCAAATGTTAATATCCCAATTAAAATTGTATCGAAGAATTTGGATTTGCGAATCGCTTCGCTGGGATAGCAATCATAATAAACGTTCACTTTTTTATCCACGATATTATAAGTAACAATCAAACAATACTCACTTTTAAGTATTTTTGTTGATTCGTATGGTTCACCCGGGAACCTCGAATGCCAACCCTTCTTATGTGTTTTCAATCTACGATCGGAAAAGAAACGCTTAATTGTATCTTTAAAAGGATACAAAAAAGATTCATCTTTCAAAAGATTATTAATATTCTTTAATTGTTGATCTTTATTTGTTGTTTTTGTATTAATCATTAGATTCCTTCTTTCTATCAGTTTTTAAGTCTGATTTAATTTTCTTTCTGATTTAATTATAATAAATAGATAAGTAAACCACGCTATAATAAATGTAGGCAAATAAATTTAGCCTATTAAAACGTTTTGGTAGGAGGTAACGTTGTGAACTTAAGAAAAATCACAGCAATCGCTAGCGTATTTGCGACTACACTTCCAGCACTAATTGCCGCTCCTGTTTTTGCAGAAGAGTCTAGCAGTACTACAACTGATCCAGCGGTAGAGCTAACTGCTGGAAAAGATTCAGATAAGGAAGCTAAGGTAAGCAAGGGTGATCAAGCCCTTACTGACAATTCTAAGAGCAAAGATAAGGAATCTGATAAGAACACAACTGTTCTTAAGAAAGAGGAAACAAAAGCTCCTGAAACTACTGAGGCTCCAAAGAAAGAAGAAGCTAAACCACAGGAAAAACCCGCCGAGAAAGTTCCAGAAAAACTTCCAGAAGCCGGTTTCGAAACTATTGGTGCGGGTCTTCTTGGCGCTTCATTCATCGGTGCTGGTGCTGTAGCAGTAGCCAAACGTAAAGCGAAACGTCAATAAAAAATTATTCTCTTTTTTAGTCTAAAATAAGATAAAGGCTAAAAAGGAGTTTTTTATTGTTTAAAAGAATAATACTTTCAATATTGGAGCATATTTTTTATATAGGCATTTTGATAGGCTCCATTTTAATCATTTTCGGAAATCAGATAACCGCTCATATTGCACGTAGCACAACGCAACACACGGTTGTAAAGAAAATTTCTCAAGATGATCTAAAAAAAGAAAACGAAAAAGCCGATTATGATTGGTCAAATGTATCAAACTCGAACGTTCTTGACTCATTATCAGCTAAAATGCAAAGTCAATCGAACCCGATTGCGATTTTGACACAACCGGAAGCTAAAGTTGCAACAACGGTAGTTGCCGGTCTGGATAAATATCAGCTGAATCTTTCTGCTGGAACTATTTCAGCAGATCAAAAGTTAGGTGAGGGTAATTATGTGTTAGTCGGTCATCACGTTCCTAAATCAGAGTGGGCTTTGTTTTCCGGGATTTATTATTTTGGAAAACCTGGACAAAAAATTTACTTAACAGATTTGGATAAGGTCTACGAATATACGGTTACGAATGTGAAATTCGTGGAAGAGACAGACACCGATATCGTTAGACAATCAAAGGTTGATTCTGAAGAGAACGGGCACACACCCGGAGTTCCAATGTTAACACTCATTTCTTGTGATATTACCGGAGATAAACGTATAACTGAATATGCAGATTTAACCGCAACCTACGATTTTAATAAAAATAAATTACCAAAAGAAGCCGTGGATGGTTTTGAAAAGGCAGGTGACTTCGATTGGAGATCTTAAAGAATTTTTTAAAAGTAATTAAAATTTCCTATTTGTTAATAATTTTCTCACTTGCTGGGCTTGCCTTATATACAAAAATATCAGGAAACAATATCGTTGATAACTTTGTAGTTGGTAATAAATTCGAAAGAATTGAAAGGTTGTCCTTGCCACAAAAAGTTTTAAATAAAGTGGATCAGACCATAGAAACAGAACTCGGAAGATTGAAGATAACGGATATTAAAATATTGAATGGTGTGTCTTATCATCCGGATGGTTCTCGACAAGAAGCGTTTGTTATAACTTATGAATTTACACCTAAAAAATCAGGTATAAAAACGAATACACTTTTTGATGAAACGGTGATCGTTACACAAAACGATAAGAATCCACAACCTGCTGTATTTTTTGGAGGCGGTGTTGATCAATCTGTAATTGATTCAGTTAATAAAAGCGTTGAAATTATTTCAGAAGAAGAGGTTGGCAAACCCAAAATTGCCTCTAGTGCATACGCTGTTGATCCCGGTAGAGTAGATGTTCTTTTTGGAAACAAAAAAACACTTTACTGGGTAAATAAGAAAGAATAACAACAAAAAGAACCAGGAAAACTGGCTCTTTTTTATTTTTTTATTTAGGTAAAATCTTATATTAAGTCAGACTTACAAGATTTCCAACTGGCGTCCACGTGTGAATCTACACCATCAAATCCCTGACTACGCAAGCGATCTTTGGAAATTCGTTCCTCGAACTCTCTTTTCTCTCTCTTTCCATAATATCTCGCACAGGTACAAGCAGAACACTCGCAAGAGAATGTGTATTTGCTATATTTGTGTGTTGGTTTTACTTCTTTTCCTGTCAACTCTTCCATAATCTTCGCTTTTTTAACGATAGCATTTCTAGTTGCAGCAAGTCGTCTTGATTTTCTTGTTCTTCCAGCCATACGCTGATACCTCTCAAAATCTTATTTACCTTATATATCTATTGTAACGCATTTTCTGAAAATAATCAACTACAAACTGATAACGTTTACATTTTAGTGATATTTAAAAGCTTGAAATGGATTTAATTTTGTGGTAAAATTGAGATAGAATATTATATTAGAAAGTTGGATTCTAAATTGGAATATAAAATTTTTTCAAAAGTTCACCCAGATTATTTTTTCTTAGTTGTCAAATCAGGTGATAATTTATTAATTGATACAAACCTATTGCAAAAAACATTGACTAGCAAAGATAAAAAAAATGTCCAGAACCACGAAAATGTCGACGAGTTATTATTCAAGTTAAAAGATCGAAACTTGAATTACCATCCATATCAACAGTGGTTGAGTATTTTTCTATCTTATGCTAAAAGAGTAGAAAAAGATTTTGAGATCATTGACGATATTTATTGGAATGAACAAAATCGTAGCTTTAAATTTCTCGGTCAGAAGAAAGTTGAAAATAACCTACCTTACGAAGAAATCAAAGTTGACGCTGAGATGAGTGGAACATTTATTTCTCTAGACGTTGAAACTACAGGTTTAAATCCAGAGATCCACTCTATCATTCAATTATCAGCAGTTAAATACGAGAATTTCGAAAAAGTTGCTGAATTTGATACCTTTGTTGCTCCGTCAAATGATAAGATTATTTCAGAGGAAATTACTGAGTTGACCGGAATCAAACCGTCAGATCTAGAAGACGCTCCCAATTTCTCAGAGGCTTGGGATAAGTTCAAAGAATTTTATAAAGGCGAACAACTTGTTGGACAAAACCTAGTTTTTGACTTGCGTATGCTAAGTTCCGAGTGTAACCGTGCAAAAAAAGAATTTGGTGAATACACCTATGCAGACACCTTGACAATGACTAAGCGAAAATACCCTCACCTCGGACGTGGAAACTACAAGCTGGAAGTATTAAAGAAAAACTTTTTACCTGAAGATATTGCAGCACTTGATTCACACAACTCTCTTAATGACTGTATAATTGCTGGTGAACTTTACAAATTCTTGCTCAAGGAGGCAAAATAAAGCTTGTTATATTTATCAAAGAAAAATAAAATGATCCTTGCGGGTGTTATGATCGGATTTGTTCTTGTCGGCGGTCTAATTTATGGTACTGTCGGCAGAACATATTTTGAAAATCAGAAGATTGCAAGTATCGAAAATAGAGTTGATAACTTTATTGAGAATAAATACACCAATGCTATCAAAGATGGTGTGACTGTTGATCAAGTTTCCGATATTCAAAAAGATATTGATAATATCAGTGATAATTCAAAGAAAATAAGACTTCAAAACAAAGTACAAGCTATTGTCACTCAAGCCAAATTGCAATCAGATTTGAAAGCACAAATTAAAAAATTCTCTGAGGCTGAAAAATTAGAAGATATCAGTTTAGAAGATTTGAAAAATGCAATTTCTCAAGCACAAGGTGTACTTAACGTTAAAGTTAGAAATAACCTTATTAAAGATGGGAATGATATTTTAGATAAGGTTGAGTACGCAACTTACACTTTAGCCGAGGCTCAGAAAATGACAGGCGACAATCCGGGACTTTACTACACAGTTGAGGGGCTCAATGAATCAGTCTCTTATCCTGAAACTAAAAAAGAAGTTGATAAATTATTAGAAGCAGGAAAAACTGAATTAGATCCTGAAAAGAGAAAAGAAATTTATAAACAAATTCAAGAAATAGTAAGAAAAGATCTTCCTATGTATATGATAGTTTATCCTTTAAATAATGTTGTAACTAAAAAAGATATTAAGAACTTTAAATTAGATCCTGCAAATTCTCATAGATTATATGGAGTTTCAATAGGAGAATAGTAGTATTTAGAACAAAAATTTAAAAGGGCTAGAATACTTCTAGCTCTTTTTAATAAAATTATAGTTTTGGGACGGTGAAATGAAATAATGTATAAATATATATTAAAAAGATTAGTTCTTTTAATTCCTGTAATGCTGGGAGTTACACTATTAGTTTTTACAATTATGTATTTAACTCCTGGTGATCCTGCTCAGTTAATATTGGGAGAAAGTGCACCTAAGGAAGCAGTTGCAGCATTAAGAGAAAAAATGGGATTAAATGATCCATTTTTTATGCAGTATTTTAGGTTTGTAAAAAATGCCTTAGTGGGAGATTTTGGTAGATCTTATACAACAGGTAGAGAAGTTTTTGCAGAAATATTTGCAAGATTTCCTAATACAGTTGTATTAGCAGTATTAGGAGTTTTAATTTCTATACTTATAGGAATACCAGTTGGAATAATTTCAGCAACAAAACAATATTCACTTACAGATAGTTTTAGTATGGTTCTAGCTCTTTTAGGAGTTTCTATGCCAGTTTTCTGGTTAGGACTTATGTTAATTTTACTATTTTCTGTAAAATTAGGAATATTCCCATCAGGAGGTTTTGATGGATTTTCAAGTGTTGTACTTCCATCAATAGCTCTTGGAGTTGGTTCAGCTGCAATAGTAACAAGAATGACAAGATCATCTATGCTTGAAGTTATAAGACAAGATTATATTAGAACAGCCAGAGCAAAAGGAGTTGCAGAAAAGGTTGTTATAAATAAACATGCTTTAAAAAATGCTTTAATCCCTATAATCACAGTTGTAGGGTTACAATTTGGTGGATTGCTTGGTGGAGCAGTTTTAACTGAATCAGTTTTTTCATGGCCTGGTGTTGGTAGACTTATGGTTGATGCTATAAGACAAAAAGACACACCTACTGTTTTAGCATCTGTTGTATTTTTGGCAGTTGTATATAGTGTGGTTAATTTATTGGTT
>QWCO01000074.1_pt1 | contig 52838 bp, 40 predicted proteins | sample 1972611 | NCBI WGS metagenome assembly QWCO01 (sample SAMN09866706, study PRJNA288562) | Human oral metagenome isolate term1_saliva, whole genome shotgun sequencing... | reverse complement strand
AACAACAATGACAACCTCCTCTAAACTTAACTTCAGGAGCTGTCAACCAAAACATATTTTAACAAACAGAACTGTCAACCTTTTTCAGTACAGAGCAATATGAGACTATTTATGTTAATATTATCATTTATTGTTTGCTCCAATATTTGGGGGCAAACAATAAGTTTACCCATAGTTCCCTTGAATATCAACTTGAAATATATTAATCAATTTGACTCCTTGGGTAAAAAAAATGGGTGTTGGTATGAAGTTTCTGATGATATTGTTTCACTATGCTTCTATGTTGGTGGAATTAAAAACGGCTTTGTTCAAATATACAGAAAGTTAGGACAAAATAAATATTATCTTCAAGCTTCTGGATATTACCGTAATAATATGCAAGCGTACCAATGGCTATTTTTTTATACTAATGGTATGGTTGCTACTTCACAAACCAAAATTTCAAAAAATTCAAACTTTTTGAAAGAGGCACAAAAAGCAGGATTTCGTACCCCAAACTCTACATTGCAGTGTTATATTATAAATTATAATATCAATGGCAAAATTACATCAGAAGGATGGTGTATATTTCAAGATGATGTAGAAGATGATGCACAGGAAGTAGGAATATGGAAATACTATACCTCGCAAGGTATAAAAATTGTAAACAAGTCTTTGGAATATTGAGAAGAACTGCTTATCCCGAATTGGGGTTTATAGGAGGTGCTGCCGGATATTTCACAGGAAGAACTGTTTCTGAAACAGTGTATGATAAAATTACCCAAAAAGGAATTCCTTTGGGGCACAGATAATTAAAATTAAGATGCCCCTTTTGATGTATCAAGAGGGGCATCTTGCAAAAAGACGGATATGATAGTAAAAGACATTTTATATAGGAACAAGGATATTGGTTATGGGCTAAATGTCATCTTTAAATTAGATGATAATACATTTTTGCTATTTGACTCTATTGGTTTCTCTTTTGTTGAGAAAGCCAACTTGTTGGACAATAAATGGAAACACTGTTCATATTGGAAGAACAAATCGCAAATAAATGGTATTTATGAAGATGAGTTAACTGCTTATTTTGTCGTATTCTCAAACGGTGATATACTATATATATATCAATCCATTAGTGGAGATGAAAAAATTAGACAAGAAATGCGTTTCGTTTTGCCAAATGATTCGGATTATAATGACATAATTTCTTATATGAATGAGGATTGGATAGATGTATGGTATAGTAAGACTGGTTCAATTAATAGAATTATTTTTAGGTCTGGAGATAAAACTCATAAGTAATGCAATTATATGATTACAAAAACGAGCCGTCTCAAACAAAAATGTATTCTGTACTTAGTGTCTCGCAATGCCTCCCAGAATCGCATTGGCAGATTGATGCTTCGCGAGGACGGTAGTGGTGCTATCGAGTATTACTACGGTAAGATGGGTGAGGTCTTGAAGAAATGCAGATACCCCCCAAGGAAAATATAAAATATTGGGATGGAGGAAAGCGGGAACAAAGCGTTATCCAACTATATCTTTTGGTCCTAATGACCTGCTTGCTTTAGAGTATCAAGGTGGTGAAGGGGGAACCAGACAAGGAATGCACACACATGGAGGCCACAGGCAAAAGCCTGGTTTGATGGGAACACATGGGTGTATGCGAATGGCAGATGCTGACATAAAGGAACTTAAAGAAATGGTTACACAGTTAGAAAAAAATGATCCCAACGAGAAAAAAGGATTCCTTACGTTGAAAGATGATTTGCAGGTTCCTGTCAGCTATAATGATAGAGATAAAATCAAAGAAGAAGTAAACGAAATGAAATCCTACGAGTTACCTGAAGTTATTGTCATAGGTCATAGAACTCAAAAGGTAGAAAAGAACGAAACAAAGAAAGGAGGAACAAAACATGAGACAGAACAATAAAAATACCCTGCTTCAAATGGCTCTGTTATGTTTTTTGGGAGTTACAAGTTGTAATAATAATTCTAAAATCATTTATACAGCAACACAAAGGGAATCGGATTTTGATAAAGATACAGTTCTGAAAAAGGAAGCAAGTAAAGACATCTGTACAGAGCCTGATGATAGCCTTTTTGTGCAAAGAATTATTGATGGAAACTTTTTTCAAGAGAAGATTTCCAAAGAACAGGACTATGTTCTAGTCGTAAAACATTGTTTTGCACATACCGATGAACAATATGATGAAACTTTTGCTGATGGTTTGAGCCATATGCTGGTCAAATATCCCAACAAAATAAAAGGAATACAAAAAGCTATAAGTTTACTTCCTATCGAACAACAAAGCAAGGCTAATCATAATATGATGATTTATATCGTATCTTCATGGATAATGGAAAACTATACAGATTCCATCAATTTAGATATGTTCTATCAATCATATCCTTTTTTCAAGAAAGACCCTGAAATTGAGAATATCTTGAAAGAACAGTTTAATAATGGAGTAAGATAAATGACTTTGTCGTTAGAAAATATACATAGCATTTCTAGTAATGCATCAAATTGGGGTTATTAGGCAGTAAGGCGTTGTCTGGAACGTATAAAAAAGGGAATTTCCAACTGGTGGAAATTCCCTTGTATAGAGATAAAGTGAAGGCACGAAGCCTTGTTTTTATGCCTCAAAAGTGTTCAAGAGGTTGTTGTACTGACCAGCAGGGCCACGCTGACCCACCACTTGCTTGATGAAGATTTCCATTTCCGTTTCGTGCTGGTCGGCGCTCTCAAAGAGTTTCCACTGTGCGCGAGCACGCACTAAGTTGTGGTCGGCATACTGTGTTTTGTAATATACATCGCCGTTGATGTAGTCGATAAGGAAGCGCACAGATTGCATATAGGGGAAGAGCTTTGCAGCATAGGGGAGGTTTTCCACCTCAACCGGGGTGAGGAATACGCCTGCACTGTGGAGATAGCCCTTAGCGAAAGCCTTGAAAATCTCAATATTGAAATTCACATTGTCCAGGTTCGGGTCGTCCTCCTTACCTGTGTTGGCAGCGGAACGTAGGTAGTCGCCAAAATCAGAGAAGATGAAGTTGGGCATAACCGTATCGAGATCGATGACACAAAGCACTTTGCCGTCTTTATCAAAGAGGATGTTGTCAACTTTCGTATCGCAGTGGCAGATGCGCTTCTTGAGTTTGCCTTCGCGCTGCAAGCGTTCGGCTTTTGTCATCTCTTCAGCGCGTTCCTTAATGGCCGCGATGAGATCACGCACATTGTCCACGCGGCCGCTACGGTTCTCCTTTGCAGCTTCTTCGAGTTGGTGGAGGCGGAATTCGAGGTTGTGGAAATCCTTAATGGTCTCGCCCAGTTTTACGGGGATATCTGCCAGCCAGCTCTGGAACTGTCCGAATGTTTCGCCTACGATGAAGCTCGTTTCGGGAGTGACCTCAGTCATGCTCGTAGTATCGGGGATATAGACCATAAGGCGCCAATATTTCTCTCCATCGAAGTAGTAGTATTTTCCATCCTTTGCCGGAATGAAACGCAGGCACTTGCGTTCGATGTCCTCCGTGTGGTTGGCCTCCAGCTTTTTGCGGATATGGTCGGTGACGTGGATAATGTTGTTCATCAGCATATCAACGTCGGGAAAAATCTTGTTGTTGATGTGTTGCAGTACATAGTCAGGATCTTCGCCCTCTGTGGTGACTTTGTAAGTAGTGTTGATGAGTCCGTTACCAAGGGGCTTCACGTCAATCACGTTGCCTTTTACATCGAATTGGGCTACAATGTTGAGCAATTCTTTTTGTTCCATAGATTTATAGTTGTATGTTTTTGTTTATGTATTCTGTTTCGAAAACGCAAAGAAAGTAATTTTATTTCACAAGGGCAACACAAAATAATAAAAAGGGAGTGCTTCCACACAGCTGGAAGCACTCCTTTGCTTACTTTGAGTTGTTCATCGGTCAGGAAATAGAGACTCTGACCGTGAAAGAGATGTTATTAGAATGCTACTTTTTTGCCATTCACGATATAGAATCCTTTGCTTGTGCTTGTTACGCGGCGGCCTTGTAGGTCGTAGATGATAGTTTTTGCAGCATTGGTATTCATTGCCATGTCTTGAATGCCTGTTTCGAGGCCTTTGAGCGGTGTGAAACGCAATTTATAAGTGTATGTGCCACTGCTGGGGCAGAGATACTTGTTCAGTGTGCCTGCACCGCAAGAACCATTGCCGAGACCTTTTTGCATATAGTCGAAATGAACAAAAACATCGCGCTGACCAGTGGGTAAGTTCCACATGTGGCGGTTCGCCTTCAGCGTGGCATCGTCATAATGAAGAGCAGAGAAAGATACTTGGCCTTCGGTTTCTACTTTGACGCCGTTGCCCTCATCATCGGATAAGGTGAGATAGCGCAAGCCTTCGTGGTTGCCAGTGCTTTGCGGGCGAGCGTAAGCTTCAAGCTGCTCGCTGACAGTGGACTGATAGAGTCCGAAGAAAGAACCTTCCTTACGGTCTACATAGTTGGCCAAAGGACCACGTGCGTAGTAAGTCAGATTTTCGAACGAGCTGGGGAAACGCATACCCATACCGATGCGGCGGAGGTTGGCAACAATCGGAGAGAAGGAAGCCTCCAAATCGACAACGCCATTAGCGTAGACAGTGTAAGTGAAGACGTAGGGGCAACGATTACCTTGAACGTTATACTTAATAGTAGCAGAGAGACTGTCGGGAGCCACAGTGACGGTCCACGTTCTATCGCCGGTGCCTGTAGCCTGATTGTAGTTTTCAGGATTTCCGTAAGGCTCTTCGTTCTCTATGTAGCGATAGTGAGCAAGTTCGGGACCTTGAGCCGGGATAATGATGTTTTGACCATCGCTCTTCCAAGAGCGAAGACCACCACTGCGCGTGAAGACGATAGTGTTCTTTCCTGTATTGAAGGTGACGTCGTAAGCGGTCTGCTTCACCTGCATCTTGTTGGTTATGTTACGAACAGCAGGGAGCGCAGCAGGGCGAGCCTGTAATTGGTCTTCGAACGTTACCAGTTCGTAGCCAGCATCGCACCAATCGGAAGCTTCGTTCAGGCAAAGAGCGAGTTGGAGGAAATATTCGTGGCCTGTTTCGAGTGTAGTAGTATAAGGTACATTGACCGTAGTGCTTTGCAGCGGCTGGCAGTTGAGAGCCGTAGTTCCGGATTCTACTGTTTCTCCGTCCTTCAATACTTTCCACGCGAGTTTGAAGGCATTAAGATTGAGCTGCGGGTAGTTGTTTGTCAGACGGTAGTATTTTGTGGACATCTTCTTGAAATCTACGTACTGATACACCTTCTTCACCTCTGTGAGTTCGGCACTCCATGCGCGGTCGGCGTTGAGAATTCCGTTGTTCACAAAGTTTCCTTGGTGAGGGCCGGGTTTGTCGTAGCCACTGATGTATTTAGGATAGCCATTCAACGTTGTTGTCTTAGCCTTGATGTCGTTGGCATCGTAGATACTTTGATCTATCCAGTCCCAGATGCAACCACCGAGGCCGTAGTTAGAACCAATGATGACATCCCAGTATTCGCGGAGATTGCCCACCGAATTACCCATTGCATGGGCATATTCGCAGAGGAAATAGGGCTGTTTGCGCTGGTTATTTGCCGCAAGTCTTTGTACCTCATTTACATCTTTGTACATCACACTCCAAATATCCGTACCAGCAGTGTTATCATTGGTACTTCCTTCATAGTGGATAGGGCGATTGTTATCAAAGGCCTTTACGACGTCATGGATTGTTTCAAAATTACTAAAGCCGCTCGACTCATTTCCGAGACTCCAAATGATGACAGAAGGATGATTGTAGTCGCGTCGTACCATTCTCATCACGCGGTCCTGCATTTGTGGCAACCAAGAAATTCTTCCTGCGATAGCACCGCTGGGATTGTGTAGATTATCATTCCAGTTCTTGTGACATTCAAGGTCTGCTTCGTCCACAACGTAAAAGCCGAGGTAATCCATCATCGCCATCATTTTTGCTTGGCGAGGGTAGTGGCTGGTACGCACAGTGTTGATGTTGGCCTTTTTCATAAGGGTCAAGTCCGTCCACATAGTGGCAACGTTGATGGCACGGCCCAGAACAGGGTGCGTGTCCTGCGTGTTGACACCTTTGAGGTAGGTACGGTTGCCATTCACAAAGAACTGACCGTTTCTGAGTTCGAGAGAGCGGAAGCCATACTTTGTGGCAAATGCTTCCTCTTCGTTGCTGCCGTTGAGCTGGCTCACGATGAGCGTGTAGAGGTTAGGAGCGTCTGGCGACCATAGTTTGATGCCGCTGAGCTGGCCCAGACTGATGGTGTTCTGCTTGATGCTGTCGCCTGCTGCAAAGGTGATGGTGGCCGATTGCGTAGCCACTTCAGAACCAGAGGGGTCGAGCAGCGAAAGACGTACAGTGCGCTTGCCAGCCACTTTAGAGGGGTTGGCCATCGTGATGGACACGTTTGGCGTTGCAGTGCGATTACGCGCATTTACCTCAGCGCTGATGAGGTGGTCCTCAATGTAAGTCTTGGGTGTAGCATAGAGATATACATCGCGGTGTATACCTGTCATGTGCCACATATCTTGTCCTTCAAGATAAGAGGCATCGCTCCATCGAATGTTCTGCAAACTGATGTTGTTTTCTCCTGAGCGCACGAAGTTTGTCACGTCAAATTCACTGACGTTATTGGCTTCCTGCGTATAGCCTACATACTTACCGTTTACCCAGATATAGCTAGCGCCGTAGATACCATCGAAATGGAGCACTACTCGCTGACCTGCAAATTCGGCGGGCAATACAAAATTGCGGCGGTATGAAGCAACGGAGTTGGGAACATTACTGTTCATGTTGATGTAAGGAGGATTGTCGCTGAAGGGATACTGCACGTTAATGTACGTAGGCTGTCCGTAGCCCTTCATCTCTAAGCAAGAGGGCACAGAGATAGTGTCCCATGCCGACGCATCAACGTTGTCGCCGTAGAAATCCTCTCCTGGACGATTGTTGGTGCCTTCCTGCCATTTCAGATTCCAAACGCCATTGAGCGACATCCAGCGTGCGCCTGTTGGATCGAGCCACGGTTTGGCGAAGCGCTCTGTGTCTGCCTTCAGCTTGGCCGTTGTAGCGTAGGGGAGGTAAGTGGCGTGAGCTGGCTCATTGTTGATGCGGAAAATTTTCTCATTTTCCCATTCCTCTCTGTTTGAAGCAACGCTCGGCACCTCAGCAAAGCGGAAGTGTGTTCCTGCAGCTGTAGCATCGCTGCTATTGACCAGCTGATCGTTAGAGCCGCTACACAGATAGTAATAAGTACCTTGGTATTGTGTCCGCAACTGGTAGACACCATTGGAAGTATCCACGCTAACGAGTTCTATTTGCTGATTAGGATTTGTTGGGTTGGAGCTCCACTGAAGAGGGTACTTCTTGCTGTTGAGAGCCATGTCGATAGCACTATTATAAGCGTCGCTCGTAATAATGTATTTCTTCGTGCCTTTCAAATTGTCGGGCTGTTCAAAGCGCCAAGTGCGCGCAGTGGCCGAACAATCAGAGAAGGTGTTTAGATAAAGTCGCGCATCATTAGCACCGTTATCCCAATTGGTTACAACGAGCTGCATGCTCTCGTTGTAAATGGCGTAGCATTTTCCTGCCTCAGGTTGCGCGCCGTAAGTTTGCGCCTGCATAGAGAATGCAGTGGCAGCAAAGAATCCCATGGTGAGGAGATTCTTTAGCTTCGGTAAAGAAAGATTCATTTTATTGTTGTTTCTGGTTCGTTTTATGTTGCAGTTTGCGGGCAAAGATAAGAAAAAAATACAAGCCAGTGTATCTTATCTTCTTTTTTACTTACATTTGCAGCTGCTAATTATAGATAGCAAAATAGACTTAATGTGTTTTTAGGTAGAATAAGCTGAATTTTTAAAGTTATCCCTTTGATAAAGACAAAGATATGAGGAAAGTATTACTCTTTATGCTCTTTTTTGCAGCGCTGTCCGCAATGGGGGCTGTCCAGTTTAATGAAACGACGCGTTATCGTTTGGTGTGTAAAAAGTTCGGCGCTGGCGGCATAGGAATAGGTGCATACCACGGGAGCACGGCTTTAGTATATTATGACATATATGCTCGAGCGGCAACGGCGGATGCTTGGTGGTATATCCGTAAGAATGGTAACGGTTATACTTTTCAGAATGCTGCAACAGGACAATACCTCTACCACGAATCAACGCGTGAGGAGCAAGTGGCCAAAGGCCTTCGCCTGTGCAATGCCGTCACCTCCGACAGTGTGCGTTGGAGGTTGATAAGCAAAGATTCCTTTTTTGAAATTTCTAACAAAGCTGTCCCATCGCAGTATATCAACTGCCGTACCGATGGCTCTTACCTTGTTGGAACTTATTACAATGCAGATGATAACGGACTTTTCGAGATTTTCGACGAGCAAGGCCGTCAGGTCAAGGACGATGAGCAGCCCGAAACGTTGCGCACTCCTTTGTCGGGTTATGTAGATATGTTCCGCTTGAACAATAAAGACCTTGTTTACGACAGTCTGAGCGGAAGTTTCTTTTTCTCTGCCCGCAAGCGCTATCGTGACGGTCGCGACTTTTCGGCAGCGGTAACGTTGTCCGCGCAACCAGGTGTAACGCTGTCGCTCGATGGACAAGAGCTCTCGGACGGCGGAACGATTACGATCCATGGCATAGACTGTGGAAAGACTTACCCTATTGTTGTAAGTCGCAACGGGAGTGTGGTAGCCTCCGTTCCACTTCAGATGACGTTCCTTCCCATTGTTGAAATGAACGTTTCCTCAACCAATCAGAACTCTTACACCCGCGGCTCCATCCGCGTGACCGATCCTGGCGTCACTGGCTACGATTCTATCTATGTGGCCGATTTTCGTATTCGTGGCGCTTCGGCAACCAACTATCAGAAGAAGTCGTATGCCGTTAAATTGTATGATGCTAATGGTGAATCGAAAAATGTAGAATTTCTCGGTAAACGTTCTGACAACAATTGGATTTTAGATGCAATGGTGATTGATAAGGCTTGTATGCGAAATCGCCTTTCCACCGATCTGTGGAAGGATATTCACACCGAACCATATTACGCACAGTTTGAGAAAAAGAAGATTCGACCCTACACTCGAGGCGAATTCGTGGAAGTGTTCCTTAATGGTGCCTACCATGGCCTTTATTGTATGACGGAGAAGATAGACCGTCAGCAACTGCGCTTGAAGAAGTCGGAAGGCGACACTATACACAGCTTGCTCTATAAGTCAGGACAATGGAGCTACGAAGTCCTTTTTGGCCACGAACTGGGCTATCCTTCTACAACAGGCAGAAAGCCGGCTTATTATAGTAATAATTATGATTCTTGGCGTGAATGGGAACTGAAATACCCCGACCTGAAAAAAGGCGAGAAGATTGATTGGGGACCACTTTACAATGCTATCAATTTCTGCGCTACTGCTTCTGATGTCGAATTTGAGAGAGGTATTGAGTCTTATCTGGACCTCCCCGTTTTGCGCGATTATTATCTCTTCCTCGACTTGCTTTTTGCCTACGACAACGATGGTAAAAATATGTATTATGCCCTTTATGACTTGCAGAAGAATAATGGCCAGAAGCTGACGATAGTACCTTGGGACCTCGATGCCACTTGGGGACGTAGTTGGGATGGTACTAACAGAGACCAGGGAGATCCTACGGCCGATTGGTCGGTAGTGCGCCGCGCTTATACTGGAGGTCTTACCTACTACAACCGCTTGGAGCAAAGTCCTTATCTTAACTGGTCGCAAATGCTGGCCGACCGCTATGCCGAACTTCGTTTGTCGAAGAAGATAGATGCTGATAGTTTGGTAGCACGTATCACAGAATACGCCACACTCTTTAGCGACAGTCGCGCCGATCAGCGTGAAGGTTCTTATTGGGCTATGTATCACGGTGGAATCCAAAAGGACGTGGAATACATGAAGAAGTGGATCAAGGCTCGCATCCCCGCGCTCGACAGAAAGTATAATTTCGATCCTACCACCTCTGGGCTGCGCCAGGTTTCCGATAAGTCCTATGTGAGTGCAGCCGGCGGAGTAGGTTGCATCATCTTTAGTAGCAGCGCGCCACAAATGGTACAAATCTATACCATTGATGGCCGCCTCTATCGCACCGTTCGTCTGACCCAAAGCGTAGAGACCGTTAGCGGTATTCCTGCTGGTCTCTATCTGACCGCTGGACAGAAAGTATTAGTACAGTAAGTCTTTTCTTCCTAAAGAAGGGGCGTCAGTCATCGTCTCCGTCTTCCATGAAACTGTCGTCAAAGGCAACAGGAATCATGAAGTCGTCGATGGCACGGCGCTCCTTTTTTGTAGGCCGACCCGTGCCGCGAGCGCGATCAACGAATCCGCTGATACGGCTCATTTCGAGCATCTCATACTGTTGCGGGTCAGTGATATTTTCCAACACATCGGGAATGAGTTTTGCTCCCACACGTTTCTCGATGGCTTGCTTTACGCGAAACGTGTAGGTCACTGGTGGCTTGCGCACGCTCACTATGTCGCCCTCCTTCACCGTTCGTGCTGGCTTGGCTGCGGCATCATTGATTCGTACGCGATTATTCTTGCAGGCATCAGCAGCTATGGTGCGCGTCTTGAAGATGCGAGCTGCCCAGAGCCATTTGTCCAATCGTGCTTCCATTTTATTTCTTGTTGTAATTATTCATTGCGAAGTCGATGCCGCTTAATGCGAAAGCCTTGATGGTTTCGCAGGCTATGCCGACACGTTCGTCCATTGTGGCCAAATCTTCAGTACCGAACTGACCGAGCACAAAGTCCACCTGTCCACCGCGCGGATAGTCGTTGCCAATGCCGAAACGTAGACGAGCATACTGCTGAGTACCCAGTTGCTGCGTGATGCTTTTCAAACCATTGTGGCCTGCCTCCGATCCAGAGGGTTTTAGGCGCAGTTTGCCAAAGGGGAGAGAGAGGTCATCTACCACGATAAGCACATTCTCCAATGGAATATTCTCTTTGTTCATCCAGTAGCGCACAGCATCGCCGCTGGCGTTCATATAGGTGGAGGGCTTTAGCAGAACGAGTATCTGGTTTTTCACGCGCATCGTTCCAACAAAGCCGTAGCGTTTGTCCTCAAATTGCATTCCGGCCGACTTGGCCAAAGCATCGACTACGCGGAAACCTATATTGTGGCGTGTGCCGTCGTATTCATCTCCAATATTGCCGAGACCAACGATTAAGAATTTCATATTATTTCGTTTGTTTGTTCACTTGTCCCGAATTGTTGAGGGAAAGTTTGAAAAAGCCCGGAACTCCATGAGCTCCGGGCTTAAATATGTTCTTTGTCTTAACTGACAGAGTAATGCTGAAGCTAACCTTATGCACCAGCCTCGGCAGTAGCCGTAGCGTTACTCATGGCAGCACGTGTCATCTTAACGCTGACAACGTTCACCTCCTTCGGAGTAACGAGTTCGAGCTTATCGAAGCTCAGCTCGCCAACCTTGATGCTCTTGCCAAGCTGCAAATGTGCAACGTCGATAATGAGCTTCTCGGGAATATCCTGATAGAGAGCCTTTACATTGATCTTACGAATCAGTGTGGTCAAGCGGCCACCGGCACGAACACCTTCTGCAAGACCCTTAGTCTGGATGGGCACACCGATAACGATAGGACGCTCTTCGTGTACCTCAAGAAAGTCGAGGTGAAGGATATTGTCCTTAACGGGATGGAACTGAACTTCACGGATGATAGCCTTGTGATCTTCGCCGTCAATGTTGATATCGATGAGGTAGATGTGGGGAGTGAAGATAAGCTTGTTAGCTTCTTTCTCTGAAATAGTGAAAGCGATAGCTTCAGGGTTGCCATTAGCGTCCTTCTGCAAACCGTAGAGGTTACAAGGAATCAGACCTTCGCGGCGTACTGCCTTCGTTGCTTTCTTACCTAAGTTGGCGCGCTTTGCACCAGATACAGAAATCTGTTTCATTTTTCTTGTTTGTCTTTAAATGTGTTACTCTAAATTAATTGCTTAATTCGCCATCGCACGGGGAGCCTCCCTTTTCGTTGGGCTCTCGGACAATTTCCGAATCGGCCGCGAAGTTACCATTTCTTTCTCGAATGGCCAAATGGGGCTGTGGCTTATTTCTGTCAGCGTATATATATAATGGAGTGTTGTTCCTGTATGTTGTAAATATTTACGTAATTCTATGGACTCGAGAATGCGATAAAATCCAACTTGTTTATGTACAGTCTGAAATAACGCATTGTTGAGGCTTATTGTTTCCTTATTGTGTATTCTTTGAATGGGCTTGTAGGGGTGGCTTTTATAAGAAAGCTGGCGGGTAAAATAAGGCAATTTGTAAATGCAATAAGGTTGTCGGGTAGCGCAATAAGGAAGCCGCTCAACGCAATAAGGAAGTCGGCTGACAGAATAAAGAAATTCTTGAAAATACTATGCTTTTTGGTCGTTTTCTTCTGTCAGCTGTCGAGCTTCTTCGGGAAAATCTGAGGCGGGATGGCAAGTGTCATTCAGTGGGTTCCTTTTGTTCGTTGGTGTCTGCCTGCGAGTGGCTTTTTTCATTTTTCGTTCTTTCCGTCGCTTTGGCGTGAGGTGGTACATCTTTATTGTGTTCCTTTTTCCTCCTTGTTTCATTTTCTATTTTGTGAATCCTGACTGTCAATAAAATTGATCTATTTGTTGAACTTTTTGTTGTCATGATATTTTAGTGCCTTCTCTATATAGGTAGCCCTCATGTGTGCTACCCTTTTAATCACTAAACCACGGCAAAATAGTTCTCTTCTATGCCTGTTATTGCACTCTCTTAGCACTTTCTTTGGAAAAGTGAAGCATTTATAAGGAGATTTTGACTTCTCGCCTTTTGTTTTTCTCTCCGCATTTTGTATCTTTGCAAACGTGTTAGGGCTCTAATGCCACACAGCGATGATTATGATAAATCGAGAATTGATAAGGCTGAAAGTGGTTCAGCTAGTGTATGCGTTTTACCAGAACGATGGTAAAACATTGGATGTGGCCGAGAAAGAGTTGAAGTTCAGTCTTTCTAAGGCTTATGAACTCTATAAATATCTCCTTTCTATGCTTGTCGATCTGAAAGCTTATGGAGAACGTAGAGCGGAGTCGAGTGCGGCTCGTGCAGAACGCTTAGGAACAAAAATAGGCGGTCTGTCACCCGATAGGCAATTTGCTGATAACAAATTCCTTGTGCAGCTGGCTGACAATAAAGCACTGGGCGAATATCGAGAGAAAAAACAAGAATGGCCAGAGGAACCAGCTTTCGTGAAGAAGCTCTATACCACTATGATTGAGAGCGAGCTCTATCAGAACTATCTGACGAAAGAAGACTTTAGTTATGAGGCCGACCGCGAACTGATACGTAAGCTCTACAAAACTTACGTTTGCAATAATGAGGATTTTGATTCGCTCCTCGAAGAACATAGCCTCTATTGGAATGATGATAAAGAAATCGTTGATAGTTTCGTCATGAAAACCATCAAACGTTTCAAGGAGGATAGTACTGCTGAGCAAGAACTTCTCCCCGACTATGCTGCCGTGGAGGATAAAAACTTTGCAGGAACTCTTTTCGTTGAAACATTGAAGCGAGCTCAGGAAGTTCGCCAGCTTATTCGCGAAAATTCTAAGAACTGGGAGTTCAACCGCTTGGCTTTCATGGATGTCATCATCATGCAGATAGCTTTGGCCGAAATCCTCACATTCCCGCAAATTCCGCTGAGCGTCACGTTCAACGAGTATCTCGACATTGCTAAAATCTACAGCACACCAAAAAGTGCAGGCTATATCAATGGGCTTCTTGACCATGTGGTGAAGTCGCTCAAGAAAAAAGGTGAACTGATGAAGTAAAAATCCTTGGCGTCTTCCTCTTCTGAGGTGATGTACCAAAGGATACCACGCTTCTTCCTTTTCAGCGCTGCGGAAAGAAAGCAAAAGCAGGAAATATAATTAAAATTGAAAACCATAACTTAAAAACCTATATGACTACTCCAAATTTAGTTCTCCTTCAGGGCGCTCAAGCTGGCGATGGAGGAATGGTGTCCATGCTCCTCATGATGGCCGTTTTATTTGCCATTGTTTATTTCTTCATGATTCGCCCTCAAAACAAGAAGCAGAAGGAAATCCAGAAATTTCGCGATGCTCTGAAGGCGGGCGACGATGTGGTAACGATTGGCGGAATCCAGGGAACTATCAAGCGCATTGATAACGACACGAACACCATTATTCTGAACGTGGCTACAGGCGTTGATATCCGTTTCGACAAGAGTGCTATCATCCCGAAGGGCACTAGCAACAATCGATAAATAGGGGAACCTCTCAGAGCTCCCTCCATCTCCCCGCGAAGGGGAGGGCTCAGCGTCCTCTTTGAAAGAGGAAACGGAGCGCTCCTCTTCAGCGAAGGATGGAGGGGCTTTTCGATTTTTTTCTTATTCTTTAATCTCTGATGGAAATATCCTCTCGAGCAAAACAACTTCTAAAGTTGGGCATCGCTAAGGTTTGGAACAAGCAGTTTCTGACCTTTCTGTTCTTTTTGGCATTAAGCACCACCTTCTGGGTATTTACAAAACTCAATGATACCTACCGGCGCGACTATGAAGTGCCTATCCGTCTTGTCCATGTCCCTAAGAATGTGGTCATCACCTCCGATCTGCCAGAGTATATCCATGTTTCCGTCACCGACAAAGGCTGGGGGCAGCTTGCTTATGAGTATGGCGGCGCAAAAAATCCTATCACCGTTGAGTTTGCTACTTATGCTGGTAGCAACGGCTACGGCTCTGTTCCCGTCACCGACTTATCGCGCCAAATTCTGGCCCAATTGCCAGCAGGCGCATCTCTTTCGGGCTTGCGCCCACAATCGTTGGAGTTCTATTTCAATTATGGTGAGCGCAAGCGCGTTCCCGTTCGTTTCAAAGGCGATATAGATGCAGCTAATCGCTACTATATTTCATACATCCACGCCGTGCCTGATTCTGTCACGGTGTATGCACGTCGTAGTATCCTCGATACGCTAACGGCCGTGACCACCAAAGGTGTTTATCTGCGCAATGTTTCTGATACAACGACGATGAATGTTGAACTTCAGTCTATCCCTGGTGTTAAATTTATTCCTAATAGAGTTAAATTGAAAATAGGCGTCGACCGTTTGGTGGAAAAGACAGTGCAAGTGCCAGTTCAGCAGGTGAATTTCCCCGCTTCAAAGGTGTTGCGCACTTTCCCCTCCAAAGTGAACGTCACCTTCCAAGTAGGCATGGCCATGTACAAGCAAATCACAAGCGATAGTTTTGTATTGGTCATCAACTATGAGGACCTGCTCAACAACCCCACTCCGCGCTGCCATCTCAAGTTGAAAACCATCCCCACAGGTATTCGGCAGGTGCGCATCTCTCCTTCTGATGTAGAATATGTCATCGAGGAAATTCCAGCAACCGATGAGTAACTGCCCCTTTAGTGTAGCTGTGACGGGCGGTATAGGTAGCGGGAAAAGCTATATCTGCCGCCAACTCGCGGAAGCAGGCTTCCCCGTGTTCTATTGCGATGAGGAAGCGCGGCGCATCATTGTTGCCGATGCCGATGTGCGGCAGCAACTGACGGACTTGATAGGAGAGGAGCTATACACGCCAGAAGGAGTTTTGCAGAAGTCGGTTCTCCGCGGCTGGCTCTGCCGCGGAGCAGAGAACGCGGCCCGCGTGAATGAAATTGTCTGGCCCAGCGTGGCCAATGCTTTTAAGGTGTGGGTCACTCGGCAAGCAGCTGATGTGGTTTTTATGGAATGTGCGCTGCTTTTCGAGAGTGGTTTCGACCAACTTGTCCATCGCACGGTGATGGTGAGTGCTCCCGATGACGTGCGCCTTTCTCGTGTGCAACAGCGTGATAATGTTACGCTCGAAACCGTCCATAAATGGATGGCGCTCCAGATGCCCGAGTCGGAAAAAATTGCTCGTGCAGATTTTGTTATCTCCAACGACGGCGTCACTCCGCCCAACCTCGATGGTCTTCTCCAGCAGCTGTTGGCAGAAGCCTCAAAGGAAGCCACCGCCAACAGAAGTATGCACTAAATTTCTCCAATTCCAGAAATATATATATCTTCGCAAACCAAATTTTGACTTAATAAAAGAAAGAAAATGAAGGATACTATTCTCTCTATCTCCGGACGTCCCGGTCTTTTCCGCCTTGTTGCTCAAGGTCATGGTAATCTCATCGTAGAAAACATACTGGACAAAAAGCGCTCTGCGGCTGGTGGTCGCGATCGCGTTACTTCCCTCAATGATGTTTCTATGTATACCGACGAGGACGACGTAGCCCTGACACAGGTGTTTGATAATATCTTCAAGGCCACCGAAGGTAAGAAAGCGTCCATTGATTATAAGCATGCCTCTGAGGCAGAAATGCGCGATTTCATGGCTACCGCTCTGCCAAACTACGACCGCGAGCGTGTCCACGTTAGTGATATGCGCAAATTGGCACAGTGGTATAATATTCTTATCGAAGCCGGCGTAACGGAATTTGCGGACGAAGCTCCCGCTACAGAGGACAATGAATAAAACAAGTGCGCAATCGGAGCGCGCTACACAGACTTTCAGCACCAACGTAATCCTTGTGGATGCCGATCATGTTGATGATGTCGTGCTGAATCTTACGGCAAATTTTGAGCGCATGCTCAATCGCCGATTGCCAAAAGCAGACCTGCCACGCTGGCTGAACTGCTTGGCGCTCGACGGAGGCCTCCGACTGGGAAACAATGCTATACAGGTGATTTTCCTTCATAAGAAGGAGAACCAGGCTCTCAAGCATTTTGTTCCCGCTCATTATGCCAACGACCTCGACGGTAAGGCTTTTACTGATTCGCTGGGAGAGTTCACGCTCCACAGTGCAGCCGTGCCCGAATTGAGTAGTTCTGAGGAAATGTTTCTCCATACGCTCAACGAACTTCTCAAATCCGCCACCACGGAACGCCTGATGATTGTCGGGGATATGGATAGCGAGGAAACAGCAGCAGCCATCAAGCGTTGCATAGCTCAAGCCCCGCAACAAAAAAGTATAACACTGTTCGCCATGGAACCCGTAGCGGGTCGTGGTTTTATGCAGGAAATTCTTGGATATTCGCTGATGAATGCGCTCGGCATTAAAGGAAGCGAATTTGCATGATAATTACAGAGAAGGTGAGGATGCAGCTGGCGGGAGATTTCCCAAAGGTTTGCTTGTGTCGGAAAGGCCTACGCAGTGAGTGCCTTAATGTTTCCGACAGCGTTCCCCACCTTCTCTGTTCTTTTTTTATCTTGGCGCGAATGGCAATAAGGATGTTGTGACATAGATGGCTCCTGTCTGTCGCGCTGATAGAGGCGGGTCTCATTTCCTGCCTTCTTTCCCTTTATGGGGACTTTGAATCTTGAAATATCTAACATCAAATAAATAAAAACCTTATGAAACTATCTCTAAAACTTGAGTGCTTGCTCCTTTTCTGCTTGGCCGCGCTGACTGGCTGGGCAGATGCCATTCAGGGAAGTACGACGGATCCTGCTTCTGGTAGGCCGGAGCACCGTTACATCCTTGCTAACAGTCAGGGCTACTATGTAAACAAAAATCTGGCACCTACTTCCACACCAGCCAATCGAGCTGTTTTTGCCATGTATGCCGTGGACGGAAAGGCAGATGCCTACTATCTCTACAACGTAACGGCAAGTAAATGGGTGAGCTATACGAAGGCTGCCACTTACAACAATCAAACTGGCTTCCTTCAGCTTTCGGCTGAAAAACCCGAAGGAGCTTACTTCCGTTTTGATAATTATGCTGGTGAATACTATCAGATTCAGCCCTACACCACGGGAGGTACCAATGAGAAGTATTTGAACTGGTTCAAGGGCATCGGTTCTGACAATCCTTTGGATGGTAATGTCTCTTTGGGTCTTTGGCAGGACAATGGTGCTAAGGATGCTGGCAGTCGTTGGCTCTTTACGGCCGTCGATGTGGAGCATACCTGGACACTTTTCTCTGCTGGAATGCCTTCCAATGCCGTTATCAAGGTGGTCAACAAGGAGTATCGCGGTGTGAATGCGCAAGGCGATACACATTTCCGCGCAGCTTATGTCGATGCGAGTGAAGTATCTGTGATATGCGGCGGCGGTTATGTCTACACGCTTGTGGTAGATAATGCCAACCACCAAATAAACGTTGATTTTGTACAACTGTTCAATCCTACAGCATCTCCCACGGCGGAAGAGAAATATCCCTACTTGCTCAAAATGCCTGCAGCCTATGTCGGTACAAACGGCGGAAATCTATTGGGCGTTACCAAGAAATCGGCCGCAGATCGTTTTCTCCTGATTGAAGATACTGCTCGTTTGGGACAATATTATATATATGACCAAACCAGTGCAACTTGGATTTCTTACAGTTCTGCAACTATCGGTTCAACGGCTAAGCAGCAGAGCGAAAGCAAAGTGACGGTGGAAACCTCTAAGGCTTCGGCCAAAACATGGCAACTACGTTTGCGCCGCGATGGGGCAAGTGTGAGTATTTTGCCAGGCGAAATCTCTGACCCTTCGGGAGCTTCGGCTGCTTGGAACTTTACGGGTGGTGTGTCCCAAAATGTTGTTCTCAACTTGTGGCGTGCTGACGATGGCAACAGTGCTTGGCTTATCGAAGATCCTTCGGTTGGCTCGTTGGCTTGTGCCACAATGTTGTTCTCTGAACCTGGCAAAGAATTTATGCACAAGATTGTGCCCAACGAAGGAGAAACTGTGGTGGGCGTCGACTTTGGTGGCCTGACCTCTCTGAAGCTCTACGACGATCGCCTCTCCGTTGGAAATGCCTATAAGTATGTATACGGCAAAGCCCCTGAAGCAGAAGGCGAGTATAGCTATGTGGTGAAACTAAAAACCGCCGACGGCGATGAAAGCAGCGTTGCTGTGCGCCTCACGGTTAGCAACCACTTGCAGTCGGCCACACCGATGATGGGCTGGCTCACCTGGAACTGGTTTGCACGCGCCATTAGCCACGACAAAATCTTAGCCGTAGTGGAAGGTATGCAGAATAAGGGGCTTATCGATGCAGGTTATTCTACCATCGTGCTTGACGACTGTTGGGCAAAACCAGAAAGCGATAAATCGAAACTCACTTATGATCCTGCTAAATTCCCCAGTGGAATCAGTGGGTTCAAGGCTGCGTGTCAAGCCGTCAATCCTAAAGTGAAAATCGGCATTTATAGTGATGCTGGTAGCATGACTTGCGAAAGGTATCAGCCCGGTAGTTATGGTTTTGAAAAAGAACATCTTGCCCTTTTCGACAGTTGGGGCGTTGATATGCTCAAGTATGATTTCTGCAATAGCGAAAGCGCTGCATTCACCAGCTATAAGGCGATGGGAGCAGCCGTCAAGCGTCTCAATGAATCGCGCGTAGGTCGAACTCCCTTTGTCTTTAATATCTGCGAATGGGGTTCCAATAAACCTTGGACATGGGGCGCAGAGGCTGGCGGAAGTAGTTGGCGTGCCACGTCAGACGTGCGCGAAAGTTGGGTAGGTAGCTTCGGTCTTCCAGGTGTGTTGGGTGCAACAGATGTTGTACGCAATCTGTGGATGTATGCCGGCGTTAACCGCTTCAACGATCTTGATATGATGTGTATCGGTCTTCATGGTTTGGGCGGTCCGAGTAACTATACTGTCGGCCATCAGCAGAACGGTGGTGTCATCACAGGACTAACGGTCGAACAAGCTCGCTCGCAGATGAGCCTTTGGTGTATGTTTGCCAGTCCGCTTTCTCTCTCCTGCGACTTCCGCAATACGCCCGCAGCTGAGAGCAACGGCTCAGCTGGCACACTCCCTAAACCACTCATCACAGCCGACGATTTGGCCACACTGAAGAACCCCGCCATCATTGCCATCAATCAAGATGCACTCGGTCAGCAGGCAGAATATATGAAGAGCCTAAGTACAGGTACGACGAACTTTTCCAAGACGGGCTACGACGTTTATCTGAAAGATTTAACCGAAGGTCGCAAAGCAGTGGCCGTGGTCAATCGTGGCGGAAGTGGGGTGACGCCTTCCGCTCTCCCGCTTTCAGCCCTCTATATGAACGCTACGGCGACCTACATGAGTAAGGACGTTTGGAGCGGCGCAGAGAAAGAAATCAGCGGAGTACTCTCCGTGGGGCAGTTGAAGCCTTACGAAACGAAAGTGTTTGTGCTGACTGAAAAAAACGCGACTACGGGAGTTGGCAAGACGGCTCTCACAAGTAGCAATGCCACTCCTATTTACGACCTCTCCGGACGTCAGCTTCGCTCTGTTGAGAGAGGCCAACTCTATATCCAGGGTGGCGATAAACTCATGAAGTAAGTTTTTGTGTGCTGCCTTTTGCGACAGCTCTCTCTTTAGATAATTCTCAACGAACTGCATCCCTATTCCGTAAAGGAATTTAGGTGCAGTTCGTTTTTTGTAGCTTGCCTTGTACAGTCCCTTTTCTTGTCAATTGTTTTCGTGTTTTAGCGTGCCGAGAATAGCTTGAAATTCAAGTTAAAGTAAAGAGTCCTCAGTACAGTCCGACTCGTCTGACCTGTCTGATAAGGATATTCACGAATATCCTTATTGCGTCAGCTGATACAATAAGGCTGTCGGCTGACAGAATAAGGAAATTTGCGGAGACGAATAGGCTTTTAATTTGCTAAATCCGACAAAAAAGTCGACTTTTCCCTCGAAAATGAGGGAATCTTTGAGAACAGTCCCGATTTTTTTCCTCTATTTTTTAGCGCACCTGGCCTGATTGTCAGCAGAAGGCTTATGTTTTGATTTTATTAAGACTTTTCTCGTCCTTTGCCAATGTAAAGGAAAGTGGCAGTAAGTGTGTCGTTCTTTAGCTATGAGAGTGTTGCTCGATTGTTGGCTTTCTCAAAAGTAACAGAAAAGAAGGCTGTCTTTTTCAATAAGCACGTTGGAAAATGTCACCGAAAAAAGTTATCTTTGCGCATAATTAATTCAACAAAAAACAGACGATATGGGAAGACTCATTATCATCGGTGCAGGTGGTGTTGCTACCGTTGCAGCGATTAAGGTTGCTAAGAATGCAGATGTCTTTACTGACGTGATGATAGCCAGTCGTACGCTGGCAAAGTGTGATGCAATCGTTGCATCGATAGCAGAAAAAGTGGGCGCAGAGCGCGCAAAGAATTTCCAAACGGCACAAGTGGATGCGGACAATACTCCCGAGCTGGTGCGCCTCTTTGAAGGTTTCAAGCCCGACTTGGTGATGAACCTCGCGCTGCCTTATCAGGATCTGACCATTATGGACGCCTGCTTGGAGTATGGTTGTTCTTATCTGGACACGGCCAACTACGAGCCGAAAGATGAGGCGCATTTTGAATACAGCTGGCAGTGGGCTTACCGCGAACGCTTCGAGAAAGCCGGACTTACGGCTATTCTGGGTTGCGGCTTCGATCCGGGCGTGACGAGCATCTTTACGGCTTACGCTGCAAAGCACCATTTCGATGAAATCCAGTATCTGGACATCGTTGATTGCAACGCTGGTAATCATCACAAAGCTTTTGCCACTAACTTCAACCCAGAAATTAATATCCGCGAGATTACGCAGAAAGGTCTCTATTATGAAGACGGAAAATGGGTGGAGACCGAGCCGCTCGAAATTCATAAGACGCTGACCTATCCCAATGTAGGACCGAAGGAGAGCTACCTCCTCCACCACGAAGAGTTGGAGAGCCTCGTGCTCAACTTCCCCACAATTCGCCGCGGTCGCTTCTGGATGACTTTCGGACAGGAGTATCTCACTCACTTGCGCGTGATTCAGGACATCGGTATGGCAAGTATCAAGCCTATCAATTATGAGGGCAAAGAGATTGTGCCGCTGCAATTCTTGAAGGCCGTTCTTCCCAATCCGCAGGAACTGGGTTCTAACTACGACGGCGAGACAAGTATCGGTTGTCGTATTCGCGGTTTGAAGGATGGTAAGGAAGAAACTTACTATGTCTACAACAACTGCTCTCACCAAGCTGCTTATGAAGAAACAGGTATGCAGGGCGTGAGCTACACCACAGGTGTGCCAGCTTGTATCGGTGCACGTCTCTTCATGCAAGGACTTTGGAAGAAATCCGGTGTGTACAACGTGGAAGAGTTTGATCCAGATCCTTTCATGGAAGAGCTCAACAAGCAGGGTCTGCCTTGGCACGAAATCTTCGGCGGCGACTTGGAGCTGTAAGGCATCATTAAGGAGTTGTTGCTTCGAAAAGTTCCCTCCGTTTCTCTCATAAAGGAGCAAGTAGGGGAGAGCCTATAAATGATTCCTAAAATAATAGATATTAACTTATAAACTAAAAAAGCCCTCTGTGGGTGGTCTCGGAATTTTCCCCTTTGGGAGAAATGGTGGGACTGCTGTAGGTTTCTTGAAAGTTTCTTTTGATAGAGAGAACGACGATACCTTTGGGCGAGGGCACACATACCTTTTCTTATATGGCAAAAAAAGAAGAATTGGAAGCTTCAGCAGCCAGCGAAAAGCTGAAAGCACTACAAGCCGCGATGGCCAAAATCGAGAAAGATTTTGGTAAAGGCTCTATTATGAAGCTCGGCGACGATAAAATTGAAAATGTAGGAGTGATTCCGACGGGGAGTATTGCACTGAATGCTGCATTGGGCGTGGGCGGTTATCCCAAAGGCCGAATCATTGAGATCTATGGACCAGAAAGTTCTGGTAAGACTACGCTAGCTATCCACGCTATTGCTGAAGCACAGAAGAAAGGCGGCATCGCTGCTTTCATTGATGCCGAGCATGCTTTCGACCGTTTCTATGCAAAGAAATTAGGTGTTGATATCGACAATTTGCTGATTTCTCAGCCCGACAACGGCGAGCAGGCACTCGAGATTGCGGATCAACTGATTCGTTCGAGTGCTGTGGACGTGGTTGTCGTTGACTCCGTGGCCGCTCTGACCCCGAAGGCTGAGATAGAAGGCGATATGGGCGACAATAAAGTGGGCTTGCAGGCTCGTTTGATGAGCCAAGCGTTGCGTAAACTAACGTCGACTATCAGCAAGACCAACACAACGTGTATCTTCATCAATCAGTTGCGCGAGAAAATCGGTGTGATGTTCGGTAATCCCGAAACTACCACTGGCGGTAACGCACTGAAATTCTATGCCAGTGTACGTTTGGACATTCGCCGCGTAACGACGCTGAAGGACGGAGACCAAGCTGTGGGCAACCAAGTACGCGTTAAGGTGGTGAAGAATAAGGTGGCACCTCCATTCCGTAAGGCCGAATTTGAAATTACTTTTGGAAATGGTATCAGCCATATAGGCGAGGTGGCCGATTTGGGCGTTGAATATGGCGTTATCACAAAGAGTGGCTCTTGGTTTAGCTATGGAGAAACGCGTCTCTGCCAGGGGCGTGAAGCTCTCAAGAAATTGTTGGCCGATAACCCTGAACTCTGCGACGAAATAGAGCAGAAAATCACTGCTGCCATGCAGCCAAAGAACGAAGAAGAGTAATTGCTGACTCTTAGGAGTCTAAACTGTGAACCTTTGTGCGACAAGACGAGCATTATATCCTATGTGCTTACTCGTAAGTCTTTGGTTTTGGGAGATTTAAAAGAGTTGTTCGCAGCTTAGGCTTTTTAAAATAGAAAACTTTTTAAGCAGGCTTTGATTGTAAGTATTTGATAATCAAAGCTTGCTTGTTTTGTTTTGGAAAACTTTTAGGACTTTGATAAATATATGCGTGAAGATTTTTGGAAATATGGGTGGGAATGTATAGCTTTGCATTCCGAAAAAAGAGAGGAGGGTTTTATTCCAGAAATAAATAAGAGATGATGCTCTTCTTTTTTATATAACACGTTAATTATATTCTCTAAAATCTTCATAAGGTGGAACAAAAAATCTACAGCTACGATGAAGCGTTTCAAGCGTCCCTCGAATACTTCGCTGGTGACGAGTTGGCAGCCCGCGTGTGGGTCAATAAATACGCTCTCAAGGACTCGTTTGGCAATATTTACGAGAAAACGCCTGCTGATATGCACAGGCGTTTGGCCAACGAGCTTGCTCGCATAGAAAAAAAGTATGAAAATCCGCTGTCGGCGGAGCAAATCTTTGAGCTCCTCGACCATTTCCGCTATATTGTCCCTGCAGGTTCGCCAATGTCAGGTATTGGAAATCCGTATCAAGTAGTGAGCCTTTCCAACTGTTTTGTGATAGGCATTGATGGCGATGCTGATTCCTACGGCGCAATCATGAAGGAAGACGAAGAGCAGGTGCAGCTGATGAAGCGTCGCGGTGGCGTTGGTCACGACCTTTCGCAGATTCGTCCGAAGGGTTCTCCAGTTAAAAATTCCGCCCTTACCTCAACAGGTATTGTTCCGTTTATGGAACGCTTCAGCAACTCTACGCGTGAAGTGGCGCAGGACGGCCGACGCGGCGCACTGATGTTGTCCGTCAGCATCAAGCACCCCGATAGTGAGGCCTTTATCGATGCGAAAACTGAAGAGGGTAAAATCACGGGCGCAAATGTCAGTGTGAAAATTGATGATGCTTTTATGGAAGCCGCTGTTGCAGGAAAGAAATATCAGCAGCAGTACCCCATCGATAGCAACAACCCGAAGGTGGTCAAAGAAATAGAGGCGCAGGCACTTTGGCAAAAGATTGTTCACAACGCATGGAAGAGTGCTGAACCAGGTGTACTTTTCTGGGACACAATCATACGCGAAAGTATCCCCGACTGTTATGCCGACCTTGGTTTCCGTACAGTGAGTACGAATCCTTGTGGAGAGATTCCTCTTTGCCCCTATGATAGCTGCCGATTGTTGGCCATCAATCTGTATAACTATGTAGAAAATCCATTTACGGAGCAAGCCTCTTTCAACTTCGAGAAGTTCCGCAACCACGCAGCTAAGGCGCAGCGACTGATGGATGATATCATCGATCTGGAACAAGAGAAGATAGATTTGATTCTCAATAAGATCGCAGATGATCCGCAGACTGAAGAGGTCAAAGAAACAGAGCGGCATCTCTGGGAAAAAATCAAGCGCAAAACAGGCATGGGTCGACGCACGGGTTTAGGTATCACGGCTGAGGGCGACATGCTGGCAGCCCTCTCTTTGCGCTATGGCACTCAAGAAGCAACGGACCAAGCTGTGGCGGTTCAACGCACGCTTGCACTGGAGGCTTATCGCTCTAGCGTTACGATGGCTCGTGAACGTGGCCACTTCGAAATTTTTGATGCAAAGCGTGAAGAGAAGAATCCGTTTATACTTCGTATCAAAGAAGCCGACCCGCAGCTCTATGAAGACATGGTGAAATATGGTCGCCGCAATATAGCTTGTCTTACGATAGCTCCCACGGGTACAACGTCGCTCATGACACAAACTACAAGTGGTATTGAACCTGTTTTCTTGCCCGTCTATAAACGTCGCCGCAAGGTGAATCCGAATGATCCAAAGGTGCGCATCGACTTCATTGACGAAACGGGTGATGCTTTTGAAGAGTATATCGTGTACCATCATAAGTTCCTCACTTGGATGAAGACCAACGGCATAGACACGGAGAAGAACTATACGCAGGAGGAAATCAACCATTTGGTGGAACAGTCACCGTATTATAAAGCTACGGCAAACGATGTGGACTGGCTGATGAAGGTGTCAATGCAAGGAGAGATTCAGAAGTGGGTGGACCACAGTATATCTGTTACTGTGAATCTTCCGAACAATGTTGATGAAGCCCTTGTTGACCGCCTCTATGTGCAGGCTTGGCGTAGCGGCTGCAAAGGGTGTACGATTTATCGAGATGGAAGTCGCTCGGGCGTTATGATAAGCGTTAGCAAGAAGAAAGAGAAAAAGACTCAAGATTGCCAACCCCCTGAAGTGGTGGAGAAACGCCCCGATGTACTGGAATGTGATGTTGTTCGTTTCCAAAATAACAAAGAAAAATGGGTGGCTTTTGTTGGGTTGCTCGATGGACGTCCCTACGAAATCTTCACAGGTTTGCAGGACGACGACGAAGGTATCGTATTGCCCAAGAGTGTAACAAAAGGACACATTATTAAGGCTGCTGGACAAGATGGAATGCATCGTTACGATTTCCAGTTTGAAAACAAGCGTGGCTATAAGACGACTGTAGAAGGCTTGTCTGAGAAATTCAACAAAGAGTTCTGGAACTATGCCAAATTGATTTCAGGAATCCTTCGCTACCGTATGCCGATTGAGAATGTTATCAAACTCGTTAGTTCTATGCAGATGGAGAGCGAGAGCATCAACACGTGGAAAGCCGGTGTTGAGCGCGCCTTGAAGAAGTACATACAAGATGGAACGGCTGCTAAAGGTCTGAAATGTCCCAATTGTGGTCACGAAAGTCTTGTTTATCAAGAAGGCTGCCTGATCTGTAAAAACTGCGGCGCCAGCCGTTGCGGATAGTGACAAGTGTATTATACCTCATAAAATAAGTTCTGCCGCCTGTTCCATCTTGGAATAGGCGGCAGTTTTGTAGGCTTATCTTCGAAAAAATGTAGTATTTCTTGTTTTGTATCTTCGAAAAAGTGTAAACTTTGTTTGTTTTTATCTTCGAAAAAGTGTGTTAAAATCCGATTTTAGTCTTCGAAAAAGTGTGATTCAGACATCTTCTCGCTTCGTTGTCAGCGTGACGCTCGCACCTAGGCAGGCGGCGCCGATGGGCGGGTTTACTTTGGTGAGCGTCAGGGTGACGGCGCTAATGAGCGGAAAAGTAGTGAGCAGGCGGCGATTGATGCGGCCGCAAACGTGCTCAAGGAGGTTGGAGGGCTTCTCCATTTCTTCGCGCACTATCTCATAGACACCTGCGTAGTTGACCGTTCCGTTCAAATCGTCCTCCTCGATAGCTGTAGTGGCATCGGGGAGAATGAGGCGCACATCAACGGTGTAGTCGCCGCCCACTACGCGCTCTTGCGGCAAGCAGCCGTGAAAGGCGTAGAACTGAAGCTGATGAAGGGCTATCTCTATCATCTTGGCGTTTTTTTACTGGAAATACACTCTCTTCACGCGTTCGCTGATACTTGTGAGTACCTCGTAGGGAATCGTCTGCAAGACATCGCTCAGCACAGTTACTGGGAGATTGTCGCCAAATATCTCAACGCTGTCACCCTCGTGGCAAGGAATGTCCGTGACATCAATCATGCACACATCCATACAGATGTTTCCCACATAGTAAGCCTTCTGCCCATTGACAAGGCAATAGCAATGGCCATTACCCAGGTGGCGGTTGAGGCCGTCAGCATAGCCAATAGGGATGGCAGCAATGCGGCTGGGACGCGTGATAGTTCCCTTCCGACTGTAACCTACCGTATCACCCGGCGCAACGTCGCGAATTTGCAAGATAGTAGTTTTCAGCGACGACAGATTATGGATGACGTGGTTATCGATAGGGTCGATGCCGTATAAGCCCAATCCGAGGCGGCACATATCAAGGTGGCGCTCTGGGAAACGCTCGATACCCGCCGAATTACAGATATGGCGCAGAATCTTGTGGGAGAAAGCCTGTTGCAACTGCCTTGAACCCTCATCGAAGAGCTTGAACTGCTGTGCGCTGAACTCATCGAATTTTGGACTGTCGCTACCCACGAAATGAGAGAATACGGAGCGCGGGATGAGCGCTGACTGATGTTTGAGACGATCAATGAGTTGCGGCATATCCGTCTTAGGATTGAAGCCCAGGCGATGCATGCCCGTGTCGAGTTTAATATGAACGGGGAAATTAGAAATACCCTGCTTGCGTGCCGCCTTAATGAGTGCTTCGAGCAAGCGGAAGTTGTAAACCTCCGGCTCAAGATCGTATTCGAACAGCGTATTGAAGGACGACATCTCGGGGTTCATGATGATGATGTTAGCCGTGATGCCCGCCTTTCGGAGGTCTGCGCCCTCATCGGCCACGGCCACCGCCAAGTAATCAACCCCTCTATCTTGCAGTGTCTTAGCTATCTCGATGCTTCCAGCCCCGTAAGCTGATGCTTTGATCATGCAAACAAGCTTTGTTTCAGGCTTCATGAACGAGCGATAGAAGTTGAGATTCTCCGAAAGGGCTTCGAGGTTCACTTCGAGCGTTGTCTCGTGCACTTTCAAGGAGAGAAGTTCGGTGAGTTCCTCAAAATTGAATTCGCGTGCACCTTTCAGCAACACGAGTTCGTGTTGTATCTCGTTGAGCACGCCACTCTCCAGCAGCGCCTCGGTAGAAGGGAAAAAGCGCTTTTTGATTGTAAACGCGGAGTGGGCAGCTGAAATCTGAGGGCCTACACCAATGATGCGGTTGATGCCGCGCGAGTGAACCATATCTGCCACTTTCGCGTAGAGATCTTCGTGACTCATTCCGCTCTGCTGGATGTCGCTGAGGATGAGTGTACGCGTCATGCCGTTTTGGTCGGGGCGGCGACTCATAAAGTCCAGTGCGATGTCGAGTGAGTTAACATCGTTGTTGTAGCTATCGTTGATAATGGTGCAGCCTCTTACACCTTGTTTCACCTCCAGGCGCATCGCCACTGGTTCGAGTCGACTCATGCGCTCGGCAATAATGGAAGGGCTGATGTGGAGGTAGAGGCAGACAGCCAGCGCGTTGAGAGCGTTCTGAATAGAAGCGTCGTCAACGAACGGAATCGTCATTTCATATTTTTTCTTGAGGTAGGCATAGGCTATCTCTGTAGAAGTTTCATTCTTCTTAATGGTGTGGATAAACAGAGGACTATCGGCATCTTTGCGCGACCATGCCAATAGATCTCCCGTATAGAGCGAGCGTTGGACACAATCGGAGATCACGGGGTCGTCACCATCGTAGATGAGGATATTAGTATCTTTGAAAAGACTCAGCTTCTCCAAGCATTTCTCTTCTATAGTGGCAAAATTCTCCTGATGAGCTTGCCCGATATTGGTCATTACGCCAATGGTGGGTTGGATCATGGCGCGCAGGGTTTGCATCTCATCGGGCTGGCTGATGCCCGCTTCGAAGATGCCTATCTGGCTCTGTTCGTTGAGCAAACAAACGGAAAGCGGCACTCCCACTTGTGAGTTGTAGGAGCGCGGGGAGCGGGTGACAACCATTGAAGGAGATAGCAACTGATAGAGCCATTCCTTAACAATCGTCTTGCCATTGCTGCCTGTCACACCGATAATTGGAATGGAGAAAGCTTCGCGGTGGCGTTCGGCCAATCGCTGGAGAGCTTTGAGCGGCGAGATAACCAAAAGGAAGTTAGCTTCGGGATAGAGTTCCTCATAATGGTCAGGGACAGTTCCAACAACAAAGTTGCGCACACCGCGGCGATAGAGGTCGGCGATGTACTTATGGCCGTCGTTGCGCTTCGTGCGCAGGGCGAAAAAGAGCGACGTTTCGGGAAAGGCTAAAGAGCGGCTGTCCGTCAGCAACCAGTCGATTTGGGCATCCAAGTGATGGCCAAACAGACGCGCTCCAATGAGCGCAATAACTTTTTCAAGAGAATAATGCATAATTATTATCCCGTTATGAGACGTATTTATTTTGTTTTCTTTTATCCTAAAATAATCGAGGTTCTTCTGCCATAGGCTTATCTGCAGCTATGGGTTTGTGAGCGGTTCGGCGGCGTTCTTTCTCCAGCGTTTGTGCTTGTCGGCTCGTTTCGGAAGAGAATGTCCATTCGCGAAAACGTTGCCAAACATAGTCGGACGCTTGGGCCGAAGGATGCAGCATATCGGCATCGAAGAAGCGATAATCGCGCAGCTCGTCTGTCACGATTTCGTAGGCAGGAAAATAGAGCGCGTTATCATTGGCCGCACAAAGTCGGTCAACAGATAGCATGAGTGTAGACTTTGCCAGTTGGTTGCCGTGCATTCCATATTTTGCATAGCGATAAGGACTAATGGTGAAGAGCACTTTCAGCCGTGGGAGTTCACGCGCAAGAGCTTCGAGTAGTGGATTCCAGGCGTTGCAAATTGTTTCGAGGTCAATGGTTTGTTCTTGAAACGTTGTGGCCAACTCTTTGTGGCAGTTGCCCACCACATAGCCTTGTGTGCGGTGCAGATAGGCGTGGTTAGTGCCCAGCGTGATAGTGAGAATGTCGGCTTCGCGTAGCAAAGTGGACGCTCTCTCAAAAGCCTCCATGATTTTTCGCTTACAGTCGATGCGCTCTTGGGCGGAAAAATGCGTGGAATGAAGCCAACTGTGCCACAGCCCATCGCGACCCTTGAAGATGTAGGCGTCTGGAAAGAACAACGAGCCTTCCAGCAAAATTTCCAACGCCATGCGGATGCTCTCAGGATTATAGAGCACGCCAAAAGGATTGACACACACTTGTCCGTCGGGGAGGGCTTCCTTCATGCGAGCACCTATGCTGTCGGCAAAACAAGACCCTATCAGCAGAACGCGGCTTGCGGGTGTCACCGTCAAGGCTGTTTTGGGTAAATCAACTATCGTTCTAAATTCCATACTTAGCTGCAAAAATACTCCTTGAGAGGAGAAATAAGCCTATTATCAGTGAAAAAGTTTGTAGTTTTGCACCTCATCATGGGTGGAAAGCCTCAAAAGGAGGCGACATCTGTATTTTTATGCGTATGAAATACCTCATAGTTTCTGATATTCATGGCTCTCTGCCGGCTTTAGAGCGCGTGCTCGATTTCTTTCATAAGGAGCATTATGATATGCTTTGTGTTCTGGGCGACATTATCAATTATGGTCCTCGCAATGGTTTGCCTGAAGGCTTAGATCCTAAAGGCATTGTGGAGCGTCTCAACCCTTTGGCCGACCGCATTGTGGCCATTCGTGGAAACTGTGATAGCGAGGTGGATCAGATGCTGCTCGATTTTCCGATACTTAGCGACTATGCGCTGCTTGTTGAGGGCGGGCAACGGATATTCTTGACTCACGGTCATGTGTATGGCGAGCAGAATTTGCCGCGTGCCGGTTTCGACGTTTTTATTTATGGGCATACCCATCTGTGGAAACTGGAACGCGACGAGCAGGGTAGGGTGATTTGCAACACGGGTAGTCCCACCTTCCCGAAACAACAGCGTCCCGCCACGTTCTGCACGTTGGAGAACGGAAATCTCAGTGTGCGCCTGCTGGACGGAACGATTCTCAAAACAATAACTCTGTGATGTAAATTATCATGGTTGCTTTCTTTTTTTTGTGAGTTTTAATTTACAAACGATTCTCTGGTTCTAGAAACGGAAACAACCTTTTTTGTGTTTTTTTATCGGCCTGTTCGCTTGTTTTGCTTAATTTGATTGGTCGGAATGCTAAAGAAAGGGGGATTTTTCTCTAAAAAATGCGTTTTTTTGCTTATTCTGTCAGCTGACAGCCTTATTCTATCCGAAAATTTCCTTATTCTATCCAAGAATTTCCTTATTGTATTTTCAATTCCTCGGCGAGAAATTTTAATTTGCCCTATAGAAATTGAAAATAGGCCTATTTTTTTGATGCAAAAAATAGGCGTTCTTTTCGGTCGTAGGCGAAGAAATTGATTTTTGAGCCTCTCTTGAGGCTATAGACTGCGAAAAATGTTGATAAGATAAGACATTTCTAAATTTGTCTTATGCTTCTTTTATAGTGAATACTGTAAAGGTGAAACGATATCACCTTTACAGTAAATGGAGTTATATGAAGACTTTATTATTCTCCTAAGATCTGTGCGGAATGCTCCTTCACCTTGATTTCTTTCGGGGTCATAATACGCGTGATAACGCCTTGTTCATCGGTGATAAATGTGGTGCGGAACACGCCCATAGTGGTGCGGCCGTACATCTTCTTTTCTCCGTACACGCCGAGGGCTTCAACGAGGCGCTTCTCCGTGTCGCAAATGAGCGGGAAGGGGAGTTGATATTTTTCGATAAACTTCTTGTGCGATTTCTCGTCTTGAATGCTGCATCCAAGCACTTTGTAGCCTTGCGCAAGGAAACGTTCGTAATTGTCGCGCAGGTTGCAGGCCTGATTGGTGCAACCCGGTGTAGAATCGCGTGGGTAAATGTATAACACTACTTTTGAGCCACTCAGCTCGCTCATTGTCCATTCTTTTCCGTCCTGGTCTACGCCCAGCACTTCCGGCAACTTTTGTCCTATTTCCATAATTGTAAGTTTAAAATTGAAGCCCCTTTTCTTCTCTCTATGAAGGGAATGCTCTCTCCTGTAGTTTGAAGCGGAGCGCATTTAGGGGTTATAATTGAATGTCTAAATCGTCTTGAATTCTTTGTAGGAATGCTTCCACGCTTTCTCCCTCAGCGGGGAACTGGCGCAGGTCTCTTGCTTGTTTGATAATCTCCCGCGTCATTGCACCGCGGCAACTCTTGGCATACATGGCGGGAGAAACCATGCGGCCGTTCTTCTCAATGTAGAACGTGGGCTGAATCACACGCACTTCTTTCTTGACACGCTTCCAATCGAAGAGGTGCTCCATCTCCTTTGTGGCCAGATGCACAAGGATACCATCGTCGGACTGCACGGCACGGATGAGTTCCTCCGTCAGCCGCGGCTTCCAAAAGTCGAACATGGTGCGTTCTTCGGTGGCTTCCAACTTCACCTTGCCTTCCATGCGATAGGGGTGGATGCGGTCGAGCGGTCGCAGAAGCCCGTAGAGAAAAGAAGTGATGAAAAGATGTTCTTGTGCAAACCGGAAGTCATTGGCCGAAAATTCTGCCGCTTTCAAGTGTTTGTAAGCTTGTCCGAAATAGGCTAAAATGGCAGGCATTTTCTCATCCTCTTCTCTGAACGACTGGTAGCGCAAAAGGTTCTCTGCCGCCAGTTGTGGACTGCAATTCAGTGCGTTTCCCACCTCTTCCACATCCCATTGGCTCACCTCCAGCGCAAAGCGTTCGGCCTCGGCTTCAAAGCGTGGGCGCGAGGTGCAGGGCACCTGCGTACTCGTCTGCGCATTCATTATTTTAGCACAAGCCAGCAGTATTTGCATATCATCATCTCTTTTTGATTGTGAAACTTAAGTCTAAGATTGTTCATCTTGGTCTTTCTGTTATGCAGATGCTCAATCCCTTTTGTTTGCAAATATACTAAAAACTCGTGTCTTTTCTATCTAAAAAGTCTCATAGCAATCTTTCGGTAATATAAATATAGCAAGTGAATTCCTACATCCACTTTTCAACCCTAGTCCTTACCAAATCTAGAATCATAGCTTTATCTTTAGATACTATCTTGAACTTTCTTACCCTTAAATGTTTGATAAATGGACAAACAAAAAACAGGAATTCCTTTTATTAAAAAAGATTCTTAGTGAGTTTCAGGTGCTTTTTCTCTCCAGACTCCTGTTCTACTACCTATTTTAAGATATATTCTTTTCTCAATGTCTAATTTAAATATAAAAAAGAGGGGAATATCAGAATTCCTCTCTTTTGTTGAAGATACTTGTTGTATTCTTTACTTCACTTCCTAAAACTTATCCGATACTGATTATCAGCGTGTTACATTCTTATGGTACAAAAATGTTTCCTCTATTTGAGTAGTATTGATTAGAAAACATCTTGGATGTTGTCTTGCAGATCTATATCTTCTATTATTTTTATAATCTTCTAGGTTTTTACCTAAATCAATCATTAGGAGGATTATCCCTAATGACAATTTGGGGTTATATCACATCATATTGAAATCTTATATTTTTTAACTCATCTGTCATTTCAAGAGCCTTTCTTTTCTTCGTCTGTCTTCCCGTCTCACTAATAAGATGCAAGTTCGTTTTAGCCCTAGAACAGATGACGTATAGCAATTTCTTTGAAGCTTTAATCCCCTTTTGAGCAAATATGTCATTCCAGTGTGGGATAAAACCTTTTAAAAGTCCATATGCGATTACTGTTTCAAATTCTTCTCCCTTTACACCAACACAAGTATTAATGACGACTCCTGTTCTTTCTCTATAAAAACTTTTAAACGATTGAATATCACTAGGAATTTTAAAATTAGGATCTTCTACACGCTTCTTAATACTAGTAAAATACAAATCCCATAATTCTACCAGCTGTGGATGCTTGGTATAATCTATTTCTACAGCCTTAAGAAATTGCATAAAACAATCTTTTATATAATCAAGGCCCTCTACCTCATTAGAATCTATTGAATTTATTAGTCTCAACAAATTTCGTTCACTTGAATATCTTTCTAAGAATTCTGTATTTGTAATATCTCTAAAACCATCTATTAATTCAGTTGCCCATCTATACCTTGCTGAATATATTTTTGGATTTGGTTCTGTGAGGAATAGCCGTGAAAGTTTATACCAAATATTATCTCTATTTTTTGACATTGGGGCTAATCCTGAAGCATCAAAATTTACGTCAGGTAACGTTACTCTTAATTTTTTTGAAACAGAGGTTATCAACCACCATTGTGGGACTAATACACAAATTTCATCCTCTGGAATTCCCTTATCCAAGCTGTTTTGAATTAATCTGGCTATTTCATCTACAATATTAGATTTATCAACCGTCTGATTAAGCGTTATCAAACTATCTTTTTCAGCATTAGACCCAACAGCATTAATTTTAATAGGCTGTGTTTGAAAATTACTATAAAAGTCAATAATCCTTTGACTCGATCTATAATTACCACTGAGTGTTAATGGTGTTACAGGAAGATTTTCAAGTTCTATCTGAATTTCATCTAAACTTTTAGCCACTCCTCCAAGAGATGCATAAATAGCTTGATCTATGTCACCGACGAGAAATAGAGATGTATTACCTTTTCCAGATTTAATGATTGTAGAAATTATTGCATATAATAAATCCTGCGTATCTTGATACTCATCAACACAAATCAATTTGAATAAATTAGAAAGCACTTTTGGAATCCTAGGATAGTCCGTTAATATTTTATAAGAATAACAAAGTATTTGTTCAAAATCTATAAGTTTTTTTTCTTTTAAAACATTATGATACTCATTCAGAAGTCCAAGTTTTTCACGATTTGTTTCAATACAGCTCCCATCTCTTTGAAATTGAAAATTTATAGGTTCTATCTGGTTTATATTATACTTAGTTTTTAACTCACTAACTAAATCAGCGCAAAAGGCTTCGTCAGCAATTGAAAATCCATTTTTCAGTGCAGGTACATAACAAGAGTAAGGCTTCAATATCCACTCTAAGCAAAAGGCATGTAATGTTCCTGACCAAACATTATCACAATTAATACCTAAAGCATTAAGTCGTCTAAATATTTCTTCAGCAGCTCTTACTGTAAAAGTTACAGCAGCTACTTTTTTCTTACAACCCTCATCAAAATGACTAGTGACATAAGCAAGTTTATGAATTATCACTCGCGTTTTGCCACTTCCTGGACAAGCCGTCAACAAAACATTTCCTTCTTGTTTAACAGCTTGTTTTTGCTCATCATTTAATTCGTTAAATGTCATAATAGCTTTAAGAATTTAGTTAATTGATCATCTTGGAAAGTATCACAAAATTCGTTTATAATAGTCTCCTCACTTTTTCCTTCTATTAGAAACTTGCTTGCTTCTTCTTGATAGTTATTATCATCATCTTCTCTGAATGCCATTAAACGATATGAAATTGCTTTAACTTTAGAAGATTCATTAAGAGAGTAAGCTGCAAATGCTATTGCATCCAGAATATAATTAGGGATATATGTATTATAAACTAATTCCTCAGCCACTAATAATGCTAACCAACCTTTACCAACCTTATCTGCAATCCTTAGAACTTCAACCCCAGAAATATCGACAGATTCCTCTTCTAATTTCTTTTTAAATTTATCAATATCTGCTTGCCGAGCGTAAATTTTATCTAGGCAATGTACATATTCCCAACTATTATTATTTATCAATAGATCCACTTCAAATGTATAATTTGCTAAACAAAGTTTTAAAAATTTGTTTCCCTTGCAAAATTCAGTAAGTCGATTTTTCCTTTCAAGTCCGCTTTTTTGTGACTTTCTACAATGCTTTTGATAATCATTATCTTTATTGGGGTCAGCAGGAAGAGAAACAATTGATTGATCAGAATCAGTCAGAATGGCGCAATGCTTTTGTATTCTGTCAGCGTGAAAAATCTGCGCAATATTCTCAAAACCAGTACTACCAATACTTATTAAGCTAACTCCTATCTCATCCAGTGAAAGTCCAAATACCTTTTTGAACATTTCTGGAATTAAAATCTGCTCTGCATCACCCTCAACTAAAACAACTCCTTTTGCAAACAGAAGGTTGCTTCTTACGGCATCTAAGTATCTTTCCACTCTAATAGTCTGACTTTGCTCTAAGTTATGTGCAGGATGAAAGACCAACGACCTTTGGCTTTCGCGTGCTAGAATATTCACACTACTTATTTTACTAACTGACGAAATATGTGTAGAGTGAGTTGATATTATTACCTGTGTTTTATTTTCTTTTAAGTTGTTGAAAAGAGTTTTTTGAATATGTGTGTGAATATGTGCTTCAGGCTCTTCGATGAAAAGGAAATTAGCAATGTTATCAGACTTTACCTTCTCATATTCCAGTAATTTTAAAGACAAATAAATCAAATTTGCTCCTCCTAAACTTAATTCCCAAATCTTCCCTTTATACCCTAAATCATCAGGATCACCAACCCATAGTTTTAATGACTGGAATAACTTCTCCATTTCATTAGGTATTTCTGATCTTATATCGATATTAGGTGCATAAGTAGTCCCCACAGCATCCTTTATGCTCTTATCTACCCCCCGCCTTATTTCCTTGACTTCATCCAGCGAGCTAATCTGTTCATTAAGGTTATCAATGCTTTCTATTATTTCGTTTTGCTTTGCTATTTTTACAGTTTTTTCCTTCCCTCTCAGAAGATTTAATAAAGGATTGTTAGCATAAGACCTTAAGTCACTTTCTACATCACGTAATGCTTTAATAAAAGTACATGAAACCTCATTATGAATACTTATTTCCGATGGGGGACGTGTCCCAAAAGCTAATTCCTCCTTATCATCAGGATTAGGAAATTCTATTTTATCAAAATCACCTACATATCGCCTATAGCTTTCATCATCACTAAAGTCTGCTTCCCCTCGACATAAATAAACCGTTTCATAATCCGCTAAGGAAATCTGGGTCAATATGTCTTCTAAGCCTTTGGGACATTTATCTTCCCTTAATGAATAATCATAAATTTTTCTTCTTAATTCATATTTGGGCCGAAAGTACACGGGGTAACTTCCTTTCGATTCTTGGTCCATTTGGCCACATGCTTGAATTGCTATCGCTTGTGCTTCCTCATTTGCATCCAATTCTTCAAAAACGATAGAAATAATTAACCAATGTCCTTTCCAAGTTCCTAAAGATCTATTAAAATCTGTTTCATAAAAGCTTATATATCGCGGAAGCGTATTATCAAGTAAAATTCTTAAAGCATAAAACAAATTTGTTTTACCTGAGCCATTTTCTCCGATGATAGTATTTATACCTTTCGTGAATTTCAGTTTGGCACTTCTGAAATTTCTAAAATTTCTAATAGATAAAGAAGAAATATGCATAATCAAAAATGTTTTAAAATTGTAGGCTTATATACTGTAACGCTGTAGCAGAATACATATAGTATACATAGTTAAATAATATGTTTTTTAGAAGTATTGATAAATTTCAAATATAAGTTATAGTTTTCTCAATATTGTGTCTATTCATTCTGCTCATAATAATATGAATAATCGATACCTTTCATAAACATTTCTCGGTCACCAATCTTGGTGGTGAGTGCTGCCTGTACCAAAGCCTTGATATGCGTGCTATCAGAAACACTCTCACGCATGGCTGACAAATATTCGTTTTTATCTATATGACTCCAATCCACACATCGTTTGAGAGAACGTTTCAGCATGAGGTCGAGCCAAATGCGAGTGCTGCGACCATTACCTTCCATAAATGGATGGGCTACGTTCATTTCGACATACTTGTCCATTATTTCTTCGAAGGTGTTTTCTGGCATTCTTTCAATTGTTTGTAGCGTAGCAGGGAAGTGCATACAATTAGCGAAAGTAAAACCTCCTTTGGATATATTCTTTGTTCGGATTTGTCCTGCAAAGTCATACAGTCCTCCAAAGAGATAAGCGTGTATTTGTTGCAGACACTTTACACTTCCCGGCTCTGCCGTTTTCAATAGTCTGCTCTCAAAAAGTTGATAGGCTTTCTTCTTACTCTGCCCATCGATGGTGTTATCGCTGTAAGTAAACCAATCAAGAAATCCCATTGCCTTGACATTGGGTATAGCTTTTGCCAGTAGAACAACCCCTTCTCCATCCAACGTATCTGTCAATCGTTTTTTCCCATCTGGGGCTTGTAACTTCAACTTTGTTTTGAGATACTTCAAATAGTTTCTCGTCTTTTGGTAATCATCTTGCTCGTTAATCGCAACAATGATGTCCAGCACAGAGAACCACCACTTATTGTGTTCGTCGTCCCATACTGCTCTTACTTCACGGTCGTTGAAGAAGCGAATTGATTTTTTATGCTCTACCATAATAAAGTTACTCATCTGGGGTGTTATCAGATTCTGCGCGAGGATTTGAGGAGTCTTATCTGCGGAAAGTAGTGCAAAGATTGGCTGGCTCTGATTGCAGTGCGCATGAGTTGCAAATATAGTAAATAATTGTATGGAAAGGTAAAAGGAAAGTGAAGAGTATTTAGAGTACGCAAAAATCCCAGTAACTGTTGAGAGTTACTGGGATTTCTTCTATTTAGTTAGTGCATGTAATGCTTTTACTTCACCTCCTCAAAGTCGGCATCTTGGATGTCGTCCTTGGATTGAGTGTCTTGCTGAGCACCACCTTGGAAACCGGCGTCAGCACCGGGCTGTTGAGCACCACCTGTTTGCTGGTACATTTCTGCACTGGCAGCTTGCCAAGCATCATTGAGCTCTTTGATAGCAGCATCGATAGCGTTGATGTCTTGAGCCTTGTGAGCGTCTTTCAGCTTCTGGAGAGCGGCCTCGATGACAGACTTCTTGTCAGCGGGGAGCTTGTCGCCAAGATCCTTGAGCTGGTTCTCAGTCTGGAACGCCATAGAGTCAGCTTGGTTGAGCTTGTCGATGCGCTCTTTTTCCTTCTTGTCGGCCTCTTCGTTGGCTTGTGCTTCTGCCTTCATGCGGTCGATTTCTTCCTGACTCAAGCCTGAAGATGCTTCGATGCGGATGGCCTGTTCTTTACCCGTAGCTTTGTCCTTGGCACTTACGTTCAAGATACCGTTGGCGTCGATGTCGAACGTTACCTCAATTTGAGGGATACCGCGACGAGCTGGAGCAATGCCGGCGAGGTTGAAGCGACCGATGCTCTTGTTCTGAGCTGCCATAGGACGCTCGCCCTGGAGCACGTGGATAGTCACTTCGGGCTGGTTGTCTTCAGCCGTTGAGAATACCTGGCTCTTCTTGCAAGGAATGGTAGCATTGGCTTCAATCAGTTTTGTCATAACGCCACCCATTGTTTCGATACCGAGACTCAGCGGAGTAACGTCGAGGAGAACGATGTCGCCTACGCCTTCTTCCTTATTCATAATAGCGCCCTGAACAGCAGCACCTACAGCTACTACCTCATCTGGGTTAACACCCTTGCTGGGCTCTTTGCCGAAGAAGTTCTTCACCATTTCCTGAACAGCAGGAATACGGCTGGAACCACCCACGAGGATCACCTCGTCGATATCGCTAGTGTTGAGGCCTGCGCTTTGCAGTGCTTCCTGGCAAGGAGCTTTACAATCCTCAATGAGCTGATGAGCAAGTTGCTCGAACTTAGCGCGTGTCAGCGTCTTAACCAGGTGCTTGGGCACACCGCCTACTGGCATGATGTAAGGCAGGTTGATCTCGGTTGTCGTAGTAGAAGACAACTCAATCTTAGCCTTTTCAGCAGCTTCTTTCAAGCGCTGCATTGCCATTGGGTCTTGCGTCAAGTCAGCACCCTCATCGTTCTTAAATTCTTCTACCAACCAGTTGATGATAACATGGTCGAAGTCGTCACCACCCAGGTGAGTGTTACCGTTTGTTGAGAGTACTTCAAATACGCCTCCACCCAATTCGAGGATAGAGATATCGAACGTACCACCACCGAGGTCGAATACGGCAATCTTCATGTCCTTCTTAGACTTCTCCAAACCATAAGCAAGAGCAGCCGCAGTAGGCTCATTCACGATACGCTTTACCTCGAGGCCGGCAATCTGACCAGCTTCTTTAGTAGCCTGACGCTGAGAGTCGGAGAAGTAAGCCGGAACTGTGATCACAGCTTCTTTTACCTCCTGTCCGAGGTAGTCCTCGGCTGTTTTCTTCATCTTCTGAAGAATCATTGCACTGATTTCCTGCGGAGTATACTGGCGGTCGTCAATTTTAACGCGCGGAGTGTTGTTTTCTCCCTTTACAACCTCGTAGGGCATACGTGCAATTTCTTTTGTCACTTGGTCGTAGGTTTCACCCATGAAGCGCTTGATAGAATAAACCGTACGCTTCGGGTTGGTGATGGCTTGGCGCTTTGCGGGGTCGCCCACTTTGCGTTCGCCACCTTCAACAAATGCTACTACAGAAGGAGTTGTGCGCTTGCCTTCACTGTTAGCAATAACAACGGGCTCGTTACCTTCGAATACGGAAACACAGCTGTTCGTTGTACCTAAGTCTATACCAATAATCTTTCCCATAATTGTATTTTTTTATTTTGTTATTATCTAATATTAATTGGAGTGGTGTTTCCACACACTCTCTTTTGTGATTTGCTTATCTTATTTGCAAGAGGCGTGCCAAAATTTGAACCTGACAGAGAAAAAGATATTTTTTGTTGTTCCTTTATCGAAACTTTCTGGAGGAAGGGCAAAGATACGGCCCGCTTCTTTTTAGTTTCTGCTATGTGAGGTCATTTTGTCTGATGCGTGTTTGCGAATGGCGAACTGCTCTCAGATGGCAACACTTGTTTGCTTCTTAATTGTTTGCACCTATTGCAAACTGTGCGCCAAAATAGGAGAGGTACACATTAAAATTTGTGGGGTGACACAGAATTAAGAAGTGTTTCTCGGGGTAATTATACTTTACACTCTGCTTTTTTGTTCTGATGCAGAATTGCCTAAGGATGTGTTGAGGAAGCTGCTGTAAAACATAAAAACTGGAGTATCGCTACAACGTGCATCTCGTTTTTCTTGAGAAACAAAAGAGAAATGAGTCGTTCTCTTATAATTTTAGTTTTTTCTATGTGTCGAAAAAGTGTGGTTTTCCTTATTCTATTCAAAAACACAATAAGGCTGTCAGCTGGCAGTCTTATTGCGTCAGTCGATAGCCTTATTGCATTTTTTGATAGGCTTATTGGACGAGTCAGAGGAATCAGAGTTGTCTGATGTCTCACTTACTGTGATTGGGTTTTGAAGCTATTCTCACCTTGTTGGAATACGAATTCTGTTTACATTCTTTGTGAAAATTGTCGCTACAAAGTTTTTTGTGGTGCGGCAGATTTTCAAGTAGGGAGAGGGAAGCTGGGCAGGGAAGGTTTCAACCAATCAGCAAACAGCCCCTTCTCCAAGTGGGGAAGAGGCTGCAAAAGAGGTTTTATTTATTCACAGTTTGATAGAAACTTACAGCTTTTTGAGTCAGTTCTATGTTTTGCTTTTTGAGTAGCGTCTCCTCGAAAGTGCCATCGGGATTAGGGCGAACGGCGTATTGCTGCACTTTCCTCACGGGCGAAAGCACTGTGAGAATGTGGTTCTCATAGTAGCCCAAATCTTGATAGGTGGCGAGGAAAGCCCGCTCTTTGAAGTTGGGCGAAAGGATGTCGTTACCGGCAAAGCTAACTTTAGCCGGGAGGTGAAGGATGGAGAAGAGTGTGGGCAAAATGTCTATTTGCGAGCACACCTTGCTCACAATCTGTGGCTGGATGCGTCCGGGGCTGAAGATGAGGCACGGGATGTGGTATTTCTCCAGTGGCAGCGAGGTTTTGCCTGCACTCGAAGCGCAGTGGTCGGCAATGATGATGAACACCGTATTCTTGAACCATGGTTTCTTCGCGGCCTTGTTGAGGAAGTCGCCGATAGCGTAGTCGGTGTACTTCACTGCAGCGTTGCGCGTATAGGGATTTCCTTCGACATGTATTTTCTCCGTAGGATAAGTGTAGGGGCGGTGGTTGCTTGTCGTCATAAATTGCGCAAAGAAAGGTTTACCTGTTTTTGCGTCGGCATCAAACACCTCCAAGCCTTTGTTGAAAATATCCTCATCACAAACGCCCCAAATGTTGGCAAAGGTGATGTTCTGTTTAGCTATGTTGGAGCGATCAATCACCTCATAACCATTGTGGGAGAAATAGTCGCCCATGTTGTCGAAATAACTGTAGCCACCATAGAGAAACTGCGTGGTGTAGCCCAACTTACTGAGCTGATAGCCCACAGAGAGTGTGCCCATGCGGTTGTTCTTCTGCTTGATGACGCTCTCCCCGGCATGAGGTGGGATGCAAAGCGAAAGAGCCTCCAAACCTCTCACGGTGCGATTTCCGCACGCGTAAAGACTGTCGAAAACAAGGCTCTGCGTCATCAGCCGGTCGATGTTTGGCGTGAGTCCCTCCTTGTTGCCGTAGCGCGTAAGGAAGTCGGCGCTCAAACTCTCCACCGTGATCAGCACGATATTGCATTTCTCTGCTCCTTGCCCATCTGAGAGTTGTTTTGTTCCATGGCTGTCCAAGCCTGTTTGCTGGCGATAGAGCGCCTCGCATTGTGCTGGTGGGAGCATCGTGTAGAACTTGTCATACTCCAGTTTGTTGTTCAAGAAAGCCCTCACAAAGTCGTACGCTCCATTCTGCTCGATTTGTGTGACATACTGATTGTTGGCGTCAAGGTTATGCGTCAGTGAGGTAGCTCCAAAGCCCGCCCCAACAAGCACCACAGCCAGCAGCGTTTCAAAGCCGAAGCGACGGAGATTGTAATTCCCATCCAACTGGAAACGACGTTTGCGCACGACCACCAAGATGAGGCCCAGCGTGATCAGTAGGAGAACGGCTATTAAAGGAACGATGGAATAGGACTCCATGATGTTGCCGATGACTTCGTGTGTATAGACCAGATAGTCCACGGCGATGAAGTTGTAGCGCACGCCAAATTCCTCCCAGAAAAAGAACTCGCCCGCAGAGACCACTAATAACAACAGTATATAGATGCCCCATGTGAGATAAAGCGTGCAGGCGCGCCATGCTTTGCGTATGCGCGGAATGAAGGCGCGGAGGGAGAAACTCAGGAGTTTCCATCCCAAGAAAATTTGAGCAATGCGCGGAGCACCGCCACCATATTGGCGGAAAATAGATCCAGGCCAAAAAGCGTAAGCCAATCCTGCAATGAGTAGCAGGCAGATGGAGAAGGCTGCATACTTCTTATATTTGTATTCGTTGAGCCCTATGTAGAAAACAAAGAGCGGGATGAGGAGCAGCAATCCCATACCAAAGTCGGACAGAAGTCCGACGGTGAGACCACGTAGTATGCCCATCGCCGTGTAAGTGGCATCGGCTGGAGAAAAGGCCATGAGCACGATGCGCAGGATGAAACCAATGATGAGATACAACGACAAGAAGTGGCCGCCAATCAAGTAGAGAGGGTTGATTCGCTTAGCCTTCTCCGAAGAGCAGAAAAGTGTTTTTAGATTCATATTGATAAGAGAGAATGTTTTTTAGTAGGAATCATATTTAGCCAAAGAACGTGCGAGGCGTGTGGCAGAACAAGGAAGTCGGCACTTCTCGTAGATTCTCTAACCGTTTTGAGCAAGATGGTATAGAATGGGCAAGTAGTTTTCAGAGCTGAAGTTGTCCGCGATGCGCAATGCCTTATTCCGTGATTTTTTGGAGTAGACTGAGAGCGCGCTCCACAGTGGGAACGTTTTTGATAATCATACGGCGTTTGCCCGCACTTTCTTTCAATTCAGTGGTGCGATAGTTTTGCGTGGCATACTGAATGAGGCGGTCGAAAGTAGAACTCTGATAGAACGGCGAGTCATATTTCGAAACGAAATAAAGAGTCATGCGCCCATTCTTTAGTGTCAGTCGCTCTGCTCCCACCTTGCGCCCGAGACGGCGCAGAGGTACGATGCGTAACAGTTCCTCACCTTCGGGCGGCAACGCGCCAAAGCGGTCGGTCATGCGCTGGCGGAAATCGGCAATTTGCTCATCAGTAGTGAGGCCGTCCAACTCGCGATAGAGCAACATACGCTCGCTGGCTCCCGGCACATAGGTTTCGGGGAAGAACGCGTGCAGATCGCATTCCACATTGCATTCATCCACAAAGAAATCGCCAGTGAGGGCTGAGTGCTGCAACTCTTCTTTGTACAACTCGGCAAACTCGTCATTTTTGAGTTCGCTGACTGCTTCTGCCAAAATCTTTTGGTAGGTTTCGTAACCTAAGTCGGCAATAAAACCGCTCTGCTCCGCGCCTAAGAGATTGCCAGCTCCGCGGATGTCGAGATCCTGCATAGCGATGTGTATGCCAGAACCCAAATCGCTAAACTCCTCGATGGCTTGCAGTCGGCGGCGACTCTCCTCGCTCAGATGCGCCAGAGGTGGCGCCAGGAGGTAGCAAAATGCCTTGCGATCCGAGCGACCCACGCGGCCGCGCATCTGGTGGAGGTCGCTCAGCCCGAAATGGTTGGCGGCATCAATGATAATGGTGTTGGCATTACTGATGTCGATACCATTCTCCACGATGGTGGTGGAGATGAGTACGTCGTAATCGTAGTTGGCAAAGCCCAGAATGATTTTCTCCAATTCGGCGGGGGGCATCTGCCCGTGACCGATAGCCACGCGGGCATCGGGCACATATTTCTTAACCAATTCTTTGAGGTTCTGAAGCGCAGAGACACGGTGAGTAACGATGTAAGTCTGTCCGTTCCGACTCATTTCGAAATTAACGGCATCGGCAATGATTTCGTGACTAAAGGTGTGTACCTCCGTCTGTATCGGGCGTCGGTTGGGGGGTGGCGTTTGAATGACGCTAAAGTCGCGCGCGCCCATCAGAGAGAACTGCAATGTGCGCGGAATGGGTGTGGCCGACATGGTGAGTGTATCTACATTCACTTTCAGTTGGCGGAGTTTCTCCTTGACGGCTACTCCGAATTTCTGTTCTTCGTCGATAATAAGAAGTCCCAGATCTTTGAATTTCACACTTTTGCCGATGAGTTTGTGAGTGCCCACAAGGATATCGATTTTCCCCTCGGCCAAATCAGTCAAGAGTTCGCGCACCTGTTTCGGTGTACGAGCACGCGAGAGGTAGTCCACGCGTACGGGGAAGTTCTTCAAGCGTTTCTCAAACGTTTTGAAGTGTTGCAAAGCCAGAACGGTTGTAGGCACGAGCACAGCCACTTGTTTCCCATCGGCTGCAGCTTTCATCGCTGCCCGCACGGCAATCTCCGTTTTACCAAAGCCCACATCGCCACAAACCAGACGATCCATTGGTTTTGCACTCTCCATGTCGGCTTTCACTTCTTGCGTCGCTTTGAGCTGGTCGGGCGTGTCTTCGTAAGCAAAACTGGCTTCCAACTCGTTTTGCAAGTAGGTGTCGGCACTGTAGGCAAAGCCTTTTTCCTCTTTGCGCTTCGAATAGAGCTTGATGAGGTCGCGAGCAATGTCTTTGATTTTCTTCTTGGTACGCTCCTTTAGTTTTTCCCAAGCTCCCGTACCCAGGCGGCTCAGCTTGGGAGCTTCGCCCTCGCGCCCCTTGTATTTGGAAAGCTTATGAAGAGAGTGGATGCTCACCAAGACAATGTCGTCGTTTTGGTAGGTCAGTTTAATCATCTCCTGCTGCGTACCATCGGCAGCGGGCATACGCACCAATCCGGCAAAGCGTCCCACGCCGTGGTCGATATGTACGATGAAATCGCCCGGCTGAAACTGCATCAGCTCTTTCAGCGTAAGGGCCATCTTGGCATCGCGGGCATGGTCGCTCTTTAGGTTGTATTTATGGAATCGGTCGAATATCTGGTGGTCGGTGAAGAAGCACACCTGCAAGTCTTCATCGAAGAAACCCTCGTGAAAGGTTTTCAGAACGGGGGTGAAAAGCGGTGCATCGGCCGACGGAGTAGAGGTCGGCGTTGTGGTGTCAGTGGGAAGTGAGGCCAGAATTTCTGTCAGACGCTCGTTCTGCTTCCCACTGTCGGCCGCAATAAAGATGCGATAATGGCGGTCACGGAAATCGTTGAGCGAAGTCCTGACCATCTCGAAATTCTTATGGTAGATGGGCTGCAGCTGCGTTTTGAAATGCAGTTGAGCCTTTGGCGTATCGGACGGAGTATTACCCATTTCGATGCGTTGCAGGGCGAGGAGAGCTTTGCTCAGTTCGCGTCCCGATACAAGCAGGCGGTTTTTGTCAAGCTCCTTTGTAGGGCCTGCCGTGAGAGTGGAGCGGCGTGACTCCTCTTCTTCCTCATAAATTTCCCATTCGGGGCGTTCTTTGCTATCCTTTTTCTCGATGTAGGCTTGTTTAGCAACCCCTTCATCGAAAACCTTCTGTATGGTGTCAGTAATGAGAACCCAATTCTTCACCACAAGCAAAGCATCGGTGGGAAGATAGTCTGTGAATGGTACTAAATCTGAATTGCCTCCTTCCATTTCGGGTACTACGGCAACATCTTTTAAGCGATCTTTTGAAAGCTGTGTCTGCACCTCAAACGTACGAATCGTTTCCACATCATCACCGAAGAAATCGACACGGTAAGGATATTCGGAGGAATAGCTAAATACGTCCAAAATACTACCGCGCACGGCAAACTCTCCAGGCTCGTAAACGTAGTCTACACGGCGGAAACCCAGCTCCAGCAGCTGGCGCTCGAGCTGCGGAAGGTCGTAGTTGCCACCTTCCTGAATCTTGATGGTGCGCGCCTCAAGCGAGACTTTCGGTGCCACACGTTCGCTCAGCGCCTCGGGGTAGGTAACGATAAAAAGATATTCCTCATTTCTGTCCGCTAATGCATTGAGCACCTGTGTGCGCAGTACCTCGTTGGCGGCATCCCGTTGCGCGTATTTCACAGCACGGCGATAAGAGGAAGGAAAGAAGAGCACATTCTTATCGCCCAGCATCTGTGTGAGATCGTGATAGAAATAGCCCGCCTCCTCTTCATCATTGAGGACGAAGAGATAGGGCTTTCCTTTGATGCGTCGGCATGTGAGAGCAGAAAACATCATAGCGGCTGCCGAGCCATGAAGCCCGTTGCAGAAAGTGATCCGCGGACTGTTTTCTCCAATTATTTTAGCTAATGCTGCCACCTGTGGATGGGCGGCGTAGAGCGGAAGAAGTTCGTTGAGAGTCAAAGTGAGTGGGAATTACGAGATTTTCTCAGAGAAATCCGAGTAGGGAAGAAACCGTCTCCCCTTCGGAAGAAAAGTTTTAGCCTCTCCATTCATCGGCTAAAGCCGTCATGGAGGGGAACAGGATGTTTGCGCCAGCATCGCGGAGCGTCTCGTTGGGGAGCGGTCCTGTGTTGACGGCGATAGTAAATATATGAGCCGCGTGGGCAGCTTGAACACCTAAGGGAGCATTCTCCACAACGAGAGCTTCCCAAGGCTGAACGCCAGCTTTCTCCAGTCCTAAGAGGTAGGGATCGGGATGAGGCTTACCGTGGCGGCAATCTTTGCTCGATACGATATGGTCGGGGTTGAAAAAACCAGGGTAGTGGGTTTGCAAACGCTCAAGCAATGAAGCCTGTCCACTTCCTGTCACCACGAGAATCTGAAGTCCTGCATCGCGCACGGCGTTGAGAACACGTTCAGCTCCAGGCATATTCTGCGCCATCTCGCATTCGTTGAAGAGTCGGCACTTCTCGGCATAGATTTCTTCTATCTCTTCCGTTGTAGCCTCTCGGCCCCAGTTGAGGCGGGCAAAGCTGTTGATGGTAGAAGCTCCTGTGCGCCCCTCGTGGAGGTAGGCGTCCTCCGCTGTTATACCCAAACGGAAGCGTTGTCCCACTTCTGCCCAACTTTTGGCGTGGTTAGGCATCGAGTCGAAGAGAACTCCGTCCATGTCGAAAAGTACGGCTTTCAGACAAAAATGCTCAAAGCCGTTCTGTGCCAAATAAGCAAAAACAGCCTCGCTGAATTTCTCCGTGAGGAAAGATTCAGGGGCTGTTATATTATTATAGGTGTGAGTCATTATTTGTGTACGAGAAATCCCCTCTGCCTCCCACGCGGGAAGACGAAGGGGATGTACGTTGTATCTCTTACTTGTTCAGACGTTCACGAATAGCTTTGCTCTCAGCTTCATAACCCGGCTTGTTGAGCAGTGCAAACATATTCTTCTTGTAGCTCTCAACGCCCGGTTGGTTGAACGGATTAACGCCCAGTAAGTTACCACTAATGCCGCACGCTACTTCAAAGAAATAGAGCAACTGACCGATGTAGTACTCCGTCAGTTCGGGCACGCTGATGCGGATATTAGGAACGCCGCCGTCTACGTGAGCCAACTGTGTGCCCAGTTCGGCCATCTTGTTGACTTCGTCCACGTGTTTGCCCTCGAGGAAGTTCAAACCGTCGAGGTTTTCCTCATCATGGGGGAAGAGAACAGAATACTTTGACTTTTCAACAGAAACAACAGTTTCGAAGATATTGCGTTCGCCTTCCTGAATCCATTGACCCATAGAGTGGAGGTCTGTGGTGAGATCTACAGCAGCAGGGAAAATGCCCTTGTTGTCCTTGCCTTCACTCTCTCCATAAAGCTGCTTCCACCATTCATTGACGTAGTGGAGTTTTGGCTGATAGTTGGCGAGAATTTCGATATGCTTGCCTGCACGATAAAGCAGATTGCGAACAGCAGCATATTGTTCTGCGGGATTCTCAGCATAAGGAGCTGTTTGGCAGAGTTTCTCCATGTCTTGCGCACCGCGTACAAGTTCTTCAATATCGAAGCCTGCGCAAGCAATGGGCAGGAGGCCTACGGGAGTGAGCACGCTGAAACGACCGCCAACATTGTCGGGGATCACATAGCTCTTATAGCCTTCTTTGTCAGCCGTTACGCGGGCAGCACCTTTTTTAGCATCGGTCACAGCAACAATAACCTTGCGTGCCTCTTCCTTACCGCGCTGCTCTTCACACTGGCTGCGGAGCAAACGGAAAGTGAGGGCCGTTTCGGTGGTAGTACCCGACTTGCTGATGTTAATAACACCAAATTTGCGAGTTTTGAGATAAGTGGTGAGTTCACTCAGATAGTCCTCACTGATATTATTGCCGGCAAAGAGAATGCGAGGCGTTAGTTCTTCAAAATTATTTTTCAGACATTCGATAACAGCGCGCGCACCGAGATAAGAACCACCGATACCAGCCACTACGATAGCCTCGCAGTTTTCACGAAGCGTCTGTGCCGTAGCCTTGATGTCGGCCAAAAATTCGGGAGTGATGCTGGAAGGCAGATGCAGCCAACCGAGGAAGTCATTACCCTGGCAGGTGCCGTTCTCAAGTGATTCGTGAGCCTTCTTTACTTCGGGCTCTAAAGTAGCCACTGCGTCAGCGTTCAGAAACTGAGCAGCTTTCGTGATGTCAAGTTTAATTGCGTTCATTGCTCATAAAGTTTTAATCTTCGCTGCAAAGATAATACTTTCTCATCGTACATGGCTGACAGATAAATGGTAATGTTTCAAAATGATAGTTTTAATACTACGACTTTTCTTGTAAAAGTGTGCTCCACATCTAAGTGAACAAAAACTTGGAATGGTAACCTCCCATGCCTCTCTCCTATAAAAAATAATGGAGCTGATGTTAGTTATCTTTTGTTGTGCATGAAAAGTAGGTGAAGTATGGTTGCTTTTTTATCTATATTGTAGATCTTTTTCATTGCCCAAAAGTTGTTTTAGGTAGTATTGGAGGTAGTAATGCAGCTCGTGTGCAAATTTTCTATTAAAATTAAGAACAAAAAAAACGCATTTTTTATTCTCTCAGAATAAGCAAGAAAAAAGAATTTAGAAAGCACGGTGTTTTTATGTATATAAGAGCTTGGAAATATCTACTAAATATTGCCTATTCTTTTTACCTAAAATGTCTGGTGGAAGATGCCAATAATCTCTCAAAACTCTATTTTTTTTTCTTGTAGAAAGCTTGTTCAACTAAAAAAACTTTTTCTAACTTTGCGCTCCGTAAGCGCTACCTTGGTGTTGGGAAAACTTTTCTTTCGTCAAGGCAAAGTACACTTCTGAGCTAAGTTCTTGACTTAGCGACAATGGAGATATTCTTCTTGCGCTGAGAACAGAGATGACCCAGGGAACTGATAGAGAAGAAGAAAGCGGAAATAGAAAAATCTCTCCTTGCTGAAAATAACTATATAACTGAAATAAGGAAAGAGAACAGCATTCCCTGCAAATAAAAAAAGAACAAGAGATTAAACCACACAACAGCCGAGGACAAAAGAGTCAGAGCTGAATGTGGAACTATAGAATCAAGCAAAATGATGCTTATAAAGGATGAAAAAATGGAGCGAATTAAGGACTAATAGGAAGCTTCAATAAACTCTTATCATCAAACATGGCTTCTCGCCCTAACAACCTCAAGTTGTTGGGCAAAACAATAAAGCTGAGGTTTCATTGGGCGGGAGTATGTCAAAGAGTCACACCATCAAGTTTTGTCGCAGAAGGCAAAAGGTATTGCAGAGTCTATTGATTCTCATCTCCCAAGCCACCAGACAATAAATGTAACTTGAATGAGAATTGGCAGATAAGTGCGAAGTTTCCGTTCCCCCAGTATCTCACTGCTGGAGATTAATAGGAATTCTTTAGTCACTATGTCAGAACTTAAGGTAGTATCTGCCAATGGGAGGTGTGTTTACTTTCATATTCCCTGCCCAATATTAACCTCTGAACCGTCAATGGAAGGGTTTCTTTCTTCTTGCTTACAAAATCTATGCTAGAAAAACACAGTGTTAGTTAAAAAGGTTTCAATTTCCACAAATACATAATCTCAGTGCAAGCTAGCTTACTCTAATCTGCACTAAGTTATTAACTCCTTGAGCTGCATCCTCTCCTTTATTATAGACAGTAAAGAGAGAGGAGTATGGGAATGTGCGAAGAACGATTTACTTCCTATGAAGTTCTACTACTTCTCCCAGATGGAAAACTGCCATCCAAAAGCACAGATTCCCTTCTGCATCAATTTTAGCCGTATCATTTTCATCAACAGAGAAGCGTGCAGGATTCCCTTTCTTATCCAAGAGCGGCTGAAAAGTGATGTCCGTGATTTCAACAATGGCTGTATCACGCTCTTTGGCATAGCCAACTGCGAGATGGAGAAACTCCCATTTCTGTTTGGGGATATAAGGATAAACACCATTATTCCAGATGCAGAGATCGCCAAGTAGCTCATCGTCTTCACTGATCAAAGTTGTGTCAAATAGTGGCCAACCTTGCTCGCTCACTTCTAGGTATTTCTTGTAGGTGGTATCCTTTATTTCTCGATATTCCTCTTTCTTTGATCCTTCTATGATTTGATCAAAATATACCTGTTTTATTGTCAGGTAAAGTGTGTTTTCTTTGGTTGGTTTCATATTCTTAGTTGTTTGTATTTTACTGAGTATTCTACCTCTGTTTCTTTTTATTCGCGTCTTTCTTTTGTGTGCTCAAGTTTTCTGCACGTAATTTCGGATGTGGAGATACTCGATCTCTCAGGAAATCGCTTTTAAGGTAGACTTGCTATAGATGTACCCAGCAATCTATGGCAAATATAAAGAGAATATTTGATAGGAGACAAATATAAAAACTCAAAACGTGGTAAAAGCTGAATATGATTAAGGTAAAACATTAGAATCTTTTTCGAGCAAACTTTAAGAGAAGATTTGAATCCGCGGATATCTCTGATCTTCTTGTCACGCTAACAAAATCTTATTTATCAATTGATTATCTTCTCTGTGACGACATGGCAACAAAAAATGATTTATTGGGAGAAGATATGGACAAAATTCGGGGAGGACCGGAAATATGAGTACGAAGCAATATGAGAAAATAAAATAGGGGCAATTAAGCCCCTAAGTAGATTGGCGAAGGAGTTGAACCTTGCAATATGCTACCTTTTGGGGAGCCCCGCTCCCGATGCGACCATCAATCTACACCGCAAAGATAAAAAGAGAAATTCATAAAAGCAAAGAGAAATGGCAAAGAAAATTTTAGTAACGATTGAATATGGAGAGAATAAAACTTACTCTTGTTATAGTGAGACACCGATAGGAGATTATGCCCTTATCGATGGAGACGGTAATACCGTTGCGGAAGCAAAGGCGGATTTTCTAAGGGCGGTGGAAGAATGCCGTGAGGCTTATCCTGAATTGGCTATTATGTTAATCTTATGAGAATTACAAAAGAAAAAATATTAGTAAGATGCATGGTAGTATGTAAAAAAGATGTATTTTTGCATGCCAATTCTGTAAAAGCGTAAGAATAACTGTTTATAAGGAAATATTATGCTGAGAGAAACGTTTTGAAAGCTTATATTCTGACTATCTAAGAGTATGTTGCTAGAATGTAAGTCTAATAATAGAGTGCGAGGCATTTTGAGAAAGAATACTCTAGCTTAGGGATGTTTTCACTATTGCAGTATGCAATAAAAAAGGTGTCAAGATTTTGGAAGAGTCCAATTCTTTATACTTACAAAAAAGATAAGAACAATGAAAAAGGAATATCTCAAACCTTCATTCGAAAGTTTATCCGTAGAGACGGTCCAGTTATTTGCCGTTTCCACTCGCCCAACCACTATAGATTCTTCCGAATCAGATTTTAAGGAAGAAAAGGGGATTGAGTGGGGAGAAGTAGAATTTTAAGAGCGTATTCAATCAATAAAGTAATGTATGGAGCACTGCATGTTCCATACACAACAATGACAAAATATGAATTTTATATCACGGAAATTTTCATCAGCAATGCTTTTGCTGTTTGCCAGCATCCTTGTGGGCTGTTCCAGCAACGACCTCATCGATAACGATCCTGATGCGGCGCCGACGAAAGGTGTTAGTTTCACTCTGACAGAACCCGATTTTGGCGAAG